>Ga0172373_10001633_pt1 | contig 36071 bp, 24 predicted proteins | sample Lak10m_2_FD_114546 | JGI IMG/M metagenome (GOLD analysis project Ga0172373, IMG submission 114546) | Freshwater microbial communities from Kabuno Bay, South-Kivu, Congo - kab_092012_10m | ecosystem: Environmental > Aquatic > Freshwater > Lake | place: Democratic Republic of the Congo...
AGGCGTCGAGGACGCCGCGTGCCTCGACCTCCGTCCATTGCCCGTGCGCCATCGTTGCCTCCGGTCGGCACGATCGGCGGGGGTGGCTATCCGGTCACGACGTCCTCGGCCGGACGGTTACCGTTTTTCAGCACCTGCTAGGTGTTGATCCGGCCTCGTCGGAGACGAGGCCCAGAAGTACCTAGCAGGGTTGCTGAAAAAGGCCCAAAGCGGCCTTTTTCAGCAACCTGCTTGAGGCCGGCGAAGAACGCCGCCGCGGCCGGCACCTGATCGAGCGCCGCCTGCAGGTCGTCGGGCACCGTCGCCGTGCGGGCCGACGCGTAGGCAGCGTCCCAGCGACCGTCCCGCTTCGCGTCGTCGACAACGCGCTGGCCGGCGGGGCGCATGCGACCCGCGGCGATGAGGGCGTCGACCTTGTCGCGGTTGATGACGGACCAGATGCTGCGCGGGCCCCGCGGCGAGAAGCGCTGCAGGAAGCTCTCGTCGTCGTGGCTGCGCTTCTGGCCATCGATCCACCCCCAGCACAGGGCGACGTCGAGGGCCTCGGCGTAGCTCACCGACGGGCGCGTCGCGCCCTTCTTGCTGTGCTGCAGCCAGACGCCACTGCTGCGGTCATGGTGGGCGGCCAGCCACGCCTCGAAGGCGGCGCTGTCGGCGAAGAACACGATGGGGTCGTCGTCGACGGCCGTCTTGCGGCCCGACGCCGTCGACCGCACGCGGGGCGCTGTCGTCGTCGGGGCTGCCTGCATCGCGGTGCCCGCCTTCGTCGTCGCCGCCGCCTTCTTCGTCGCCGCCGTCGTCGTCGCCGCCTTCTTCGTCGCCGCGCCCACCTTCTTCGTCGCCACCGCGCCCTCCGTCGCTGCTCCCGCCTCGGCGCGGATGCATCCTAGCGTGTGAGGGCCCACCTGAAGGGTGGCGATTCCGCCATGGCGCTCTGCGTTGTCGACGGGGCCCCGGGGAGCTGTGCCAGATTCCGCTCATCGGAGACATCGATGCCCAACCTGCGCCTGAAGAAGAAAGAGAACCTGTCGTCGTTTCGCAAGATCGCGATCGGCACCTGGCGCACGGCCTACGACCCGTCGGTGTACGGCCAGCTCCGTCTGCGCGCCGACGCGATGCTCGCCTACATCGAGGAGTTCCGTCGTCGCACGGGCAAGAAGCTCACCATCAGTCACGTGATGGCGAAGGCGACGGCGCTGACGCTCAAGGAGATGCCCGACGCCAACGCCATCCTGCGCTTCAACCGCATCTATTTGCGCGAGGACATCGGCGTGTTCTTCCAGGTGGCGATGGAGGACCAGGAGACCGGCGAGATCGACCTCTCGGGCGCGACGGTGTTCGACGCCCACACGAAGTCCCTCGAGGAGATCTACGACGACTTCAACAGCAAGGTGCAGAAGGTGAAGGCCGGCAAGGACAAGGAGCTCGAGGGCACCCGCTCGACCTTCAAGGCCATCCCGTTCTTCATGCTGAACTGGATCCTCGAGACACTCTCGACGCTGCTCTACACGCTCAACCTCGACCTGCGCGCCTTCGGCGTGCCCCGCGACGCCTTCGGTTCGGCGATGGTCACCAACGTCGGCTCGCTGGGACTCGAGGAGGCCTACGTGCCCCTCGTGCCCTACTCCCGCGTGCCCCTGCTGCTCGCCGTCGGCGCCGTCCGCGACGAGGCCGTCATCGACGAGGACAGCGGCGACGTCGTGAAGGGGCGCGTGCTGCGGGTGTTTGCGACCTTCGACCACCGCGTCCTCGACGGCATGCACGCCGCAAAGATGGCGAAGATCGTGAAGGCCATCTTCAAGGACCCCGAGGGCACCCTCGGGCCGCTGCCGCCCGCCCGCACCGGCGCCTGACATGTAGGCGTCACGCCCACGGTCAGGCGACCGACAGGGCCAGCGCGCACAGGATCCGGGAGCGCGCCGATACTCCCCACCGATGAAGATCGACCGGTCGACACCCTCCAGCCGCTCCACGGCTCGCACTTCCGACGCGGTGCCGGCGAAGCCCACCTCGACCGGGCTTTCGTCGACGTCATCGACCGACAGGCCGCGCGACCCGGGGAAGAAGCAGGCGGCCCGGGAGCGCTTCGTCGCCACGGCGACGGCGCCCGTCACCGAGAAGACATCGACGTCACCGACGAAGGTGACGCGGGCCTTCGTGCAGCAGCAGGCCGCCGAGGGCGTCCTCACCGGCACGGAGGCGGCCAGGGCGCTCGACATGGGGGCATCGGCGGCCCAGGTGCTCAAGTGGTCGGCGGGCGAGACCGTCTCCGAGAGTGCCGCCAAGGTCCTCGTGGCGAAGGACCTCGCGCCGCTGCCGGGCGCCGACCCCGGGGCGGCGTTCTCTGCCGGGGGGCGCGACTACGCCTCGGCGAAGGACTACGTCCGCTTCCAGGCCGCCGAGGGCGTGCTGACCGCCGCCGAGGTGCGCGTGGCCCTGCAGCGGGGGGCGAAACCGGAGCAGATCGAGGCCTGGGCCACCGGCCAGACCATCTCCGACAACGGTCGCGCCGTGCTGGCCCTGGCGCGCTCTGTGGCAGGTGCCGAACCCGCGCCGACGAAGCCGAAGCCGAAGCCCGCGCCGACGCTGCCGTCGCCGCCGTCGGTGTTGCCCGGGCCTGTGTCGCCGCCGTCGACGCCGGTCACGCCGTCGCTGCCGCCGGTCGCGACCCGCCCGACCGCGCCGCCGGTGTCGGCGTTGCCCGAGCCCGCGTTGCCGCCGTCGACGCCGGCCACGCCTCCCGCGCCCTCGCCAGACGTGCCGGCGCCGCCCACCGGCACGCCCGGGTGGGTGGTGTGGGACGATGAGCCCGACCGGCCGTGATCACGGGCCCCAGCGAGCGCTGTCGCCACGATCAACGGCAACGCGCCCACCCCACGGTGGCTGCAGACCGGTCGCACATTCTGCACATGATGCACTGTTCATATTGAACAGATGTTGCATCGACGTCGCGTTGGCTGCTCCTGTGCAGAAGGCATGGGTTCTGCACAGCAGCAGCCATGACCCACACGCCCACCGGAACCACCGCCCTCGACCCCCTCGTGCCCCACCCGCACCTGCTGGTGCGCTGGTTCGTCCAGTACAACCCGCTGTTCACGGCCAGCGCCCTGTGTGTGCTCGGCGGCGTGCTGATGCTGCAGCGCAGCCTCGGCGACGGCGGCGGGCTGCTGCTCACCGCCGTCGTCGAACTCTACCAGTGGCTCGTCATCGGCACCGCGGCGCTCCTCTACCGGCGCCTGCACGACCATCGTCCCGGTGTCATCCTCGGTCTGATCGCCCTCGTCTTCCTCGTCGACCCGACGCTACAGACGAGCGCTCTCGCGAGCCAGAATGCGTTCGTCGCGTCGCTTGGTTGGCTCGTGCTCTTCGCGCTGAAGCTGCACGCGCTGGCGTGGGCCTTCTGTGTGCGGCTCTCGACGTCGGCCCGCCTCGTGCCCGTGCTGGGGGCCGGCGTCATCGTGGCGCTGCCGATGCTGCGCATGACCGAGCACGCCGCCCTCGTCCCCGGCGTCCTCGCCGTGACGCTCTTTGGGATCGGCGTGCTCACCGCCCTCGTGCCGCCGACGATGCGGAGCCTGCGGACCCTCGGCGAGGTCGGCGCCGTCATGTACCCGCGCCTGCAGAAGGCCATCGTCGGCATCTTCGTCGCTGGCGCCCTCTTCCAGGGCGGCAACGCCGTCTTCGCCGAGGGCGCGCCGGCCTTCTTCGCCGCCGTCATGGCCGTCCTCGCCGGCGTCGTCATGCACGCCCGCGTCGAGAAGCGGCTGTGGTTCGCAGGCTTCGGCGTGCTGTGGGCGGGGGCCTACGCCGGCCTCACGATCACAGTCGGCCTGCCGATGCTCGCCGTCGCCTGCTTCATCGCCGCGGCCCGCCACGGTCACGCACCCCGCATCTTCGTCGCCGGCCTCGTCTTTGCCGCGCTGCCCGGCGTCCTCGAGAACGCGGTACTCGCCGGCCACCCCGGGGCCATCGCCGTCGTCGTCGTCGCCAGCGTCGGACTGCTGTGGCTGCTCGCGATGCGACGCGCCTGGTCGGCGCCGCTCGGCCTCGTCGTGCTGCACGCCCGCACGGTGCAGGTGCTGCTCCTGCCGGCGGTGGCGTCGACGAGCGGTGGCACCTGGGGCGCGGCCCTCGTCGTCGCCGGCTTCGGCCTCGTGCCCCTCGGCGTCATGCTGCATCGTCGACTGAGCGCAGTGCTTCTGCAGGCGGAGCGCGACGCCGAGGCCGCCGCGGCCCTGCGGGCCCTCGACGCCGAGGCCGGGGCGATGTCCTCGTCGGCGGCCGTGCCGTCGCTGTGACGCGTCAGCCCGGCGCGGGGCGCATGCGCCGGAGGAACGCCTCGTAGTCGGAGAACACCGCGGGCGTGAGCAGCACGCTCGCGTGGCTCCGCTCGAAGCCCACCACGTCGTCGATGCCGGCGGCGCGGGCGAAGGCGAGGGTGGTCTCTTCCGGCGTGAGCTGGTCGAAGCGGGCGTAGCGCAGGTGCACGCGCGTCGACGGCAGCGCCACCCGATACGAGACGGGGCTGCCGGCGAGCAGGGCCTGCGCCTGCAGCGACGACGAGAAGCCGAGTGCCGTGAGCCGCTCGCCGACGCCGGCCATCTCTGCGGGCAGGAGCACCATCGTGCGCCAGTCGACGATGGGGATCATGAGGGCCACATGGTCGACGGGCTCGACGGCGGCGGTCAGCCACGCCACCGAGCCGCCCAGCGAGCCACCCCACAGGCCGATGCGCGAGACGCCCCGTCGTCGCAGCCAGTCCATGAGGGTGCGGACCTCGCGCACCATCTCGCGATCGAGGCGCAGGTTCTCCCGCAGGTCGATGCCGAAGAGGCCGTCGCCGTCGGTGTGGCCTTCCACCTGCCGCACCATGTGGTGGGGCGGGACCCAGGCGACGACGTCGAAGTCGGCGGCAAGGCCGGCGCGAAAGAAGTGCTGCAGCAGTACGAAGGCGTCTTCGCTCACGCGGGCGCCGGGCAACCACAGCACCACCGGGCGCTCGCCCCACGCGCCCCTGCGCCACGACCACGCCACCGCCGTCGACGAGGGATGGCCCGGCGGGCGGGCGTCGGACGGAAAGCGCAGGGTCTCTTCGATGACGTTCGTGATCTCGCCGAGAGACCAGGTCGTCCGGCCCGGAGTGACCGTGATGTCGGCGTCGTCGACACGGGGGCGGCTGTCGCGGGCGAGGTCGTCTCTGGCGAGGAAGTCTTCGAGGGCGGCGGGGTCGGGGGTGGAAGGATCGGCAACGATGGCGGCGGCGTTTTCGGCGAGGCCGCCGCTGTCGACGGCCACCTGCAGGTGCTGACAGCCGCCACAGACCGACAGGGTCGCCAGCACGGCCAGCAGGAGCAGGGGCAGCAGGAGGCGACGCAGGCGCATGGGGAGGAGAGCCAGAACGCGGGCCGATGGATGCATGGTGGGGAGATGTACGACGTGTGGGCGTCACATCCGAGGCCGGTCGACGTGACAGCGCCTTTCGCCCTGTGGGTAGCGTGCCGCGCGCGGCCGACGTGGTGGTCGCGGCGGAGGTCGGTGATGCGTCGCTTCGAACTGGTCGAGGGCAGCTCCAGCAAGTTCTGGGAGATCACGCTGGATGGCAGCTCCTTCACGGTGACCTGGGGCCGCATCGGCACCGCCGGTCAGACCCAGACCAAGAGCTTCGACAGCGACGACAAGGCGAAGAAGGAGCACGACAAGCTCGTCGCCGAGAAGACGAAGAAGGGCTACAGCGAGGTCGAGGGCGCATCGAAGCCCTCGTCGGGCACACCGACCCCGAAGGCCCCGCCGGCGCCGAAGAAGGACGACGACGAGGCCACGACGGCAAAGGCGCCGAAGGCCAGCAAGTCCGGCAAGGCCAGCAAGGCCGACGACGACGAGGCCGCGACGCCGGCCGCAGCGGCTCCGGCCCCGGCGCCGGCCGCGCCCCCGCCGGCGCCCCCGTCGCTCGCCGAGGAGGACCAGATCTTCTGGAGCGACGCGCTCCTCAAGCGCGTCATCCCCCGTCGCGGCGGCGTGAGCGTCCGCATCCCGGCCCTGCCCGCCGAGAAGAAGTCCCGCGCCGAGGTGCACAAGGCGTGGGACGCCCGCAAGGAGGCCTTCGCCGGCCTCGCGAAGCGCAAGGGCGCCGGGCTCGACGCGCTCACGCGGGTGGCCGGTCTCCTCGACAGCGGTGTGCCCGACGCCGACGACGCCGCGACCCTGATGGCCTGGCTCATCTTCCAGCCCGACTACCGCATCGAGGTCGTCATCGATGAGGTCATGGAGTGGCTCATCGCCGCCGGCGGCCACGCCCTCGCGGTGACGTCGACGCTGCTGTCGCTCGAGCGCTGCTTCCCGGTGCAGCACTACTACGCCCAGAAGGACGAGCCCGTCGAGCTCAAGATGGAGCCGACGAAGCACTGGGGTGCGAACTTCCACGACGGCGGCAACCTCCGCGGCCTCGACCGCCTGCGCGAGCTGCTCATCCTCGCCGACGAGGCCAGCTACGCGAAGGCGCGCGACGCCGCCGCGGCGGTGCGGGCGACGGGGACGTGGGGCCAGCAGATCGCGGCGTCGTTCCTCTTTCCGACCGAGCAGGACTGGGTGCAGGCCGACCAGGCCATCTACCTGCAGCGCCCCGGCAGCGGCGCGAAGCTGCTGCTCGCCAGCGTCACCGACGTCGACTGGATCCCGGCCACCGTCACCTTCAGCGTCGACGACTTCATCCCCCACCGCTACCGCCGCAGCACCAGCGAGGGCGACGTCGCCGCCACGCTGCTGGATGGCTGCGGGCGCAAGGCCGCCCCGCTGCTCGCCCGCGTCGAGCCCGCCGGCTACGCCGACGCCGGCATGCTGAAGCTCTGGTACGGCACCCTCGCCGCCATCGGCGCCGACGAGACGATTGCCGTTGTCGCAAAGAACGTCGGCAGCAAGGAGGCCCAGGCGGCCCTCGCCGACGCCGGCCTCCACCAGCCCCGCCGTGTGATGCGCATGGTGGCAAAGAGCGCGGCGACGCGCGGCAAGGCCGGCGAGCCCCCGCGCGCCGTGCTCGGCATGCTCGTGCGCCGCTCGCCCGAGCTCGTCGAGGAGGTGAAGCCCTTCCTCGACGCCGACGGCCAGCGCGCCATCGCCGCCGCCATCGCCGAGCAGGGTGAGGCCGTCGCCGACGCCACCGACGAGGTCGTGCCGTCGTTCCTGCGCGCGCCGCCGTGGCACCAGAAGAAGGCGAAGGCTGCCGGTCCGCAGCTCACGTTTTCGCCGACGCCGCCGGCGCCGGTGCTGCGCTTCGGCAACGCGATGGAGCAGCAGCAGTGGGCCAACAAGAGCGGCTGGGGCTCCTCGGAGCACACGCCCGCCGAGTGGAAGAATATCGCCGCCGGCAGTGACGACCTCTATCCCGGTGAGCTCGCGAGCTGCCCCGGCGAGCTCGTCGAGCAGCTCGGCCCGCGCACGAAGAAGAGCTCCTACAGCGACGACCGCTGGTACCCGAAGATCATCGCTGTGCATGGCCTCAAGGCCCTGCCCTTCATCCTCACGCGCCTCGACGTCGACTTCGCCGGCCTCATCCCCTGGCTCGTGCCCGTCGGCGACGCGCGCCTCGCCGGGCCGATGTCGCTGGGCTTCGCGACGAAGAAGAGCCTGCGGGACCCGACGCGGCAGTGGATGCTGCGGCACCCTGAGCACGCCGCCGCCGGCCTGTTGCCCCTCGCGCTGGGCAAGCCCGGCAAGGCCCGGGATCACAGCGAGCTGGCGCTGCGCTTCATGGCGCAAAACGGGCAGGAGAAGGTCATCCTCGACGTCGCCGACGCCAGCGACGTGAAGAAGGAGGCGAAGCTCATCCTCGAGGCGAGCCCGCTCGACAAGTTCCCGGCGAAGCTGCCGAAGCTGCCGGCCTACGCCGACGCCGCGGCGCTGCCGCGCCCGGTGCTCAAGGACAAGCAGGGCGCGCTGCCGGTGGGCGCCGTGCAGGCGATGCTCGAGATGCTGTCGTTCTCGACGTTCGACGACCCCTACGCCGGGATCGCCGAGCTCAAGGAGCGCTGCGAGCCAAAGAGCCTCGCCCGCTTCGCGTGGGCGCTGTTTTCGTCGTGGCTCGTCAACGGCGCCAACTCCAAGGAGGGCTTCTGCTTCACACAGCTGGGCTTCTTTGGCGACGACGACTGCGCCCGAAAGCTCGCGGCGTTGGTGCGCGAGTGGCCCGGTGAGGGTGGACATGCCCGCGCCGTCACCGGCCTCGACGTGCTCACGCAGATCGGGACCGACGTGGCCCTCATGCACCTCAATGGGATTGCCCTGAAGGTGAAGTTCAAGGGGCTGCAGGAGAAGGCCCAGGAGAAGGTCGAGCTCATCGCCGAGGCCCGCGGGCTCACCCGCGAGGAGCTCGAGGATCGCCTCGCGCCCGACCTCGGTCTCGACGACGACGGCAGCATGAAGCTCGACTTCGGTCCGCGCTTCTTCACCGTCGGCTTCGACGAGGCGCTGCGGCCGTTCGTGAAGGACAGCGAGGGCGCGCGCCTCAAGGACATGCCCAAGCCGAAGAAGGACGACGACGAGGAGAAGGCGAAGGCCGCCAGCGAGCGCTGGAGCCAGCTCAAGAAGGACGCCAGGCAGGCGGCCTCGCTCCAGATCCTCCGCCTCGAGATGGCGATGTGCGGCCAGCGCCGCTTCGACGGCACGAGCTTCGTCGAGCTCTTCGTCGAGCACCCGCTCGTGTTCCACATCGTGCGGCGCCTCGTGTGGGCCGTCTACGACGCCGACGGCAAGACCATCCAGCACACGTTCCGCGTCGCCGAGGACCGGACGTTTGCCGACGACAACGACGACGCCTTCGAGCTGCCGGCGTCCTGCAAGGTGGGCATCCCCCACACGCTGGAGCTGAGCGACGCCGTCGCCGGCAAGTGGTCGCAGATCTTTGGCGACTACGAGATCGTGCAGCCGTTCCCGCAGCTCGGCCGCCCGAGCCACCAGCCGAGCGACGAGCAGAAGAAGGCGCTGCTGCTCGACACGGTGAAGGGCATCACCGTGAAGACCGGCAAGGTCCTCGGCCTCGAGACCCGGCGCTGGCGACGCGGCGCGCCCCAGGACAGCGGCGTCGCCTGCTGGATGGAGAAGCACCTGCCCGACGGCCGCGTCGTCTACCTCGACCTCGACCCCGGCCTCTTCACCGGCATGCTCTCGGAGAGCCCGGAGCAGAAGCTCGGTTCATGTGTGCTCGCCGACAACGAGTACGGCTACTGGGGCAACTCGAAGGGGCAGCAGGCCTTCGGCACCCTCGACGCCATCACGTTCTCCGAGCTCGTCCGCGACCTCGAGACCCTGAAGGGTTGAACCGCTTGTTCATGTGTGCGGTCGTCGACGACCTGTCCGGTCATCGATGACGCCCCTCACCGATGGTGCGATTGCCATGGCCACGAAGAAGAAGACCGAAGCCACCTCCTCATCGCCGCCGTCGACGGCGCCTGGCGGTGCCGCGGCCCAGATGCAGCGGCCTCCCGCCGAGGTGCTGCACAAAGAAGAGCTCGAGCTGCTGCGCGAGGACGACCAGAAGACCGGGTCGCCGGTGCCGCCGGGCTGGGCCCTGTCGATGCACTCGGTGCGACGCTTCATCCTCGGCGACGACGCCCTCGGCATCAGCGCCAAGTTCGTCGGCAACCCGAGCCTCGTCGACCGGGCGATGGTCACGCTGGCGACGACGCGCGGCCTGATGCTCGTCGGTGAGCCCGGCACGGCGAAGTCGCTGCTGTCGGAGCTGCTCGCGGCGGCCATCTCCGGCACGTCGACGCTCACGATCCAGGGCGGCGCCTCCCTCACCGAGGACCAGATCAAGTACTCGTGGAACTACGCCCTGCTCGTCGCCGAGGGGCCGAGCCTCAAGGCGCTCGTGCCGGCGCCGCTGCATCGCGGCATGCAGCTCGGGCGCATCGTGCGCTTCGAGGAGATCACGCGCTGCCCCGTCGAGGTGCAGGACGCGCTGCTGTCGATGCTCTCGGACCGCGTCCTCGCCGTGCCCGAGCTCGGCGACGACGAGCACGCGATGCTCTACGCGAAGGACGGCTTCAACGTCATCGCGACGGCGAACACGCGCGACAAGGGCGTCAACGAGATGAGCGCCGCGCTCAAGCGCCGCTTCAACTTCGAAACGGTGTTCCCCATCGGCGACTTCGCCACCGAGCTGGCCCTCGTGCGCAAGGAGACCGACCGCCTGCTCGCGAAGAGCGGCGTGCCCGTCCGCCCCACCGACGACCTGCTGCATGTCCTCGTCACGACGTTTCGCGAGCTGCGCGCCGGCGAGACCGGCGAGGGCCACGGCATGGAGAAGCTCACGAGCGTGCTGTCGACGGCCGAGGCCGTCTCCGTCGCCCACGCCGTCGGCGTCCGCGGATACTTCCTGCGCGGCGACGGCGGCAGCGCGAAGGACATCGTCGAGCACCTCGCCGGCACGGCGGCCAAGGACAACAAGGAGGACCTCAAGCGACTGCGCGCCTACCTCGAGCAGCGGGTGGGCAAGCGCAAGGGCGCCCACTGGCAGGCGCTGTATGAGGCCCGCCACGGCCTCCCTGGTTGAGCGATGCAGCGCGGTCGCCTCCACGTCCTCGGTGTCCGTCACCACAGCCCCGCTTGCGCGCGGCTCGTGGCCTGGACGCTGCGTCGTCTGCAGCCGAAGGCGGTGCTCATCGAGGGCCCGTCGGACATGAACGAGCGGCTCGACGAGCTGCGGCTGCCGCACCGGCTGCCCGTCGCGGTGTTCTCGTTCGTGCGACCACCCACCGACGGGACCGACGCGGCGGCGACAGGCCCCGGTGGTGGCGTCGGCAGCTTCGCGCCCTTCTGCCAGACCTCGCCGGAGTGGCAGGCCCTCACCGTGGGCCACGACGTCGGCGCCGACGTGAGGTTCATGGACCTGCCGGCGTGGGACAAGGCCTTCAAGGGCGTCGAGAACCGCTACAGCGACGGCCAACGCCGGCACCATGAGGCCATCAAGAGCCTGTGCGCCCGCTTCCACATCGACGGCTACGACGCCCTCTGGGACCACCTCTTCGAGGGCGACCCGCCGCCCGGCACCGCCGAAGACGACGCCATGGTGGCCCTGCAGGAGCGTCTCGATGCCTATTTCGTCGCCTTGCGAAATGACGAAGACGGTGGCGAGCGCGACGGCCCCCGCGAGGCGCTGATGCGCCGCTTCATCCGGGCGGCCCTGGGGCAGTTCCCGGGAGACGAAGACGTCGTCGTCGCCATCTGCGGCGGCTACCACGCCACCGCCATCCTCGATGCTTCTAGAATCGACGAATCGGAAGCCGACCTCACCCCCCGGCCCCCTCTCCAGCTTCGTGGAGAGGGGGAGTCGGAGGCCGGCTGGCCAGCCGTGGAGCGGCCGGCGGGGGCCGAGAGCTACCTCGTGCCCTGGAGCTTCAAGCGCCTCGACGCCTTCACCGGCTACGCCGCCGGCATGCCGTCGCCGGGCTACTACGACGACGTCTTCGGCCATGGCGCGAAGGAGGCGGGGGAGCGGGGCCTGCGGGCCATCGTGACCCACCTGCGCGAGAGGAAGGTCGCGGTGTCGGCGGCCGACGTCATCGCCGCCCGCACGATGAGCGAGGGGCTGGCCCGCTTGCGCGGGCACCCGGCGCCGCTGCGCACGGATCTGCTCGACGGCGTCGCCGCGGCGCTCGTGAAGGAAGCCCTCGACGTGCCGCTGCCGTGGGCCGAGCGCGGGCCGCTGCAGCATGGCAGTGACGCCCTGCTCGCCCAGGTGGTGCGCGTGCTCTCCGGCGAACGGCAGGGGCGCCTCGCCGACGGCACGCCGCAGCCGCCGCTGGTGAAGGACGTCGAGGACACCCTCGACGCGCACCGGCTGGCACCCACCGAGGGGCCGAGCCGCACCGAGAAGCTGCGGCTGATGGAGCCCGCGGCGCTCGAGAAGAGCCGGATCCTGCACCGGCTGCGCGTGCTGTCGATCCCCGGCTTCTCGCGCGCCAGCGGCCCGCGCCCCGGCGTCGTCGAGGACGCGGCGCTGCTGGAGGAGCGCTGGGTGATCGCCGAGCACCCCGACCGCATCGCCGGCATCATCGAGGCCGGCGCCTTCGGCGCCACCCTCGAGGGCGCCGCCGCCGCCCGCCTCGAGACGCTCTTTGCCGCCCCCGAGCTCGACCTCGAGGCGACCACGAGCCTGCTCGGCGAGGCCGTCCTCGTCGGACTGGGCTCGCTCACCGGCCGGGCCCTCGCCGCCATCCGTCGCCACGCTGCCAGAGAGACCGACCTCGCCCGCCTCGGCGGTGCGCTGCACCGGCTGCTGGGCCTCTTTCGCACCGACGCCCTCTTCGGCGCCCGCCACCGCCCCGAGCTGCAGCAGGGCCTCGTCGACGTCTACGAGCGCGGCCTGTGGTTGCTCGAGCAGGTCACCGGCGTGTCGTCGTCGGCCGACGGCCGCATCGTGGATGCCATCCGCGCCCTGCGCGACTGCGCCCGCGAGCCCCGCACCGGCGTCGTCAGAGACGCCCTCATCGACGTCTGCCTGCGCCGCGCCGACGCCGAGGACGCGCCCCCGGCGGTGCGCGGCGCCTGCCTCGGCGCCCTGTGGTCCCTCGGCCAGCTCGCCCAGCTGCAGCCCGCCACCATCGGCGACCCCGACGACGAAGGCGCCCAGCGCAGCGTCGCCGTCGAGGCGGTGCGCAAGATGGCGCGGCCGACGCTGCTCGGTGACTTCCTCGCCGGCCTCTTTGCGCTGGCGCGCGAGGAGGTCGTCATGGGCGACGACGTCATCGCCGTCGTCGACGAGGCCATCGCCGGCCTGCCGGAGCAGGACTTCCTGATCGCGCTGCCGTCGCTGCGCCTGGCGTTCTCGTTCTTCCCGCCCCGCGAGAAGGTGTCGCTTGCCGAGCGCGTCGCCGGCCGGCACGGGTCGACGACGACGACGGCGCGGGACCTGCTGCGCCTCGACGTCGACGCGACGACGACGGCCTCGGGCCGCGCCGTCGACGAGGCGGTGCAGGATGTGCTGGAGCGCTACGGCCTCGTGAAGGCCGCCGCCGGGGGGGCCGCATGACGACGACGCGCACGCCCGTGGGAGGAAACCCGCCGACGCCATCGACGACGACGACGACGACGACGACGACGACGCCATCGACGCCGACGCCGCCATCGACCGTGGCCGGCCTCGATGTGCTGCAGCGCTGGCGCCTCGTGCTGGGCGAGGCGAGCGAAGGCGCGCTCGGGTCGGCGGCGGGGACGGCTGGCGCGATGGACGCGGCGCTGTCGTGGCTCTACGGCCGCGACGACGGCGAGGGCAACGACAAGGACGTCGTCGACCGCCGCGGCGGCAGCGGTGCCTCGGCCCTCAACGTGCCGGAGTGGATCAACGAGATCCACAAGCTCTTCCCGAAGGAGACCATCGAGCGGCTCGAGAAGGACGCCGTCGAGCGGTACGAGATCGCCGACGTCGTCACCAACAAGGACGTGCTGTCCCGCATCGAGCCCAACGAGACCCTGCTCAAGGCGGTGATGCGCACCAAGCACCTCATGAACCCCGAGGTGCTGCAGCTCGCCCGCGAGCTCGTGCGCCGCGTCGTCGAGGAGCTGCTCGAGAAGATGAAGAGCGAGGTGCAGGTCGCCTTCGCCGGCGTCGTCGACCGACGGCGACGCTCACCGCTGAAGGTGGCCCGCAACTTCGACTTCAAGAGCACGCTGAAGCGCAACCTCAAGCGCTTCGATCCCGACGAGCGCCGGATCGTGCTCGAGGAGCCGCTGTTCTTCTCGCGGGTGCGGCGCTTCACCGAGCAGTGGCAGGTGATCCTCATCGTCGACCAGTCCGGCTCGATGGTCAGCTCCGTCATCCACTCGGCGGTGTCGGCGGCCTGCCTGTGGTCGGTGCCCGGCCTCAAGCCCCACCTGATCGCGTTCGACACCGCCGTCGTCGACCTCACCGAGCACTGCGTCGACCCCGTCGAGACCCTCATGAAGGTCCAGCTCGGCGGCGGCACCGACATCCACAAGGCCGTCGCCTACGGCGCCCAGCTCGTCGACAACCCGCGTCGCTCGATCGTCGTGCTCGTGACCGACTTCTACGAGGGCGGCTCCCCCGACGGCCTCGTGCGCGTCGTGAAGGACCTCTGCGCCCAGGGCACCATCGTGCTGGGCCTCGCCGCCCTCGACCCCGAGTGCACGCCCCAGTACGACCGCGATCTCGCCCAGCGCCTCGTCAACGTCGGCGCCAGCGTCGGCGCCATGACGCCGGGCGAGCTCGCCTCCTTCGTCGCTGGCGCGGTGCAGGGGAGGCTCAAGCCATGAGCACCCGCGACGACCTGCTCGCGCTGCAGACGCCGGCGCTGGCGGCGCTCACCAACATGGGCCTCGTGAAGCGGGCGCAGAAGGAGCTCGACCAGGGCAAGGTCCCCGCCATCGACGTCGGCGCCGACGGCACCGTCACCGCCACCTTCGACGACGGCGCCGTCACCCGCCTCATCCCCGGCAAGGGCGTGCGTGACGCCCCCTGCTCGTGCGGCGCCTCGGGCGGCTGTCGCCACCGCGTCGGCGCCGTCCTCGCCTACCAGCGCCACGCCACCGGCGGCGCGTCGACGACGTCGGCTCCCGCCGACGCGACGACCGCGACGCCGACGACCGCGACGACACCGGCGCCGACCGCGACGACGGCCGCGCCGCCGAAGCCCGCGTGGTCGCCCGGCGACGTCGACGACGCGGCGCTCGTGACGCTGCTCGGCGAGGGCACCGTCGAGCGGGCGCGCAAGCTGCGCCGGGCGGGCTACATCGCCGAGGTGCGGCCCGGTCGCTTCGTCGGCGACGACCTGCCGGTGGTGCACCTGCAGACGTCGAGCGTGCGCTTCCTCGTGCCCGGCGACGTCGGCTACGCCCGCTGCGACTGCACGCAGAAGACGGGCTGTCTGCATGTGGCGCTCGCGGTGTGGGCCTTCCGCGTGAAGGACGCCCGCGACCGTGAGGCCGCGGTGCTCACCGTCGAGGTCAACGATGGCGAGGCCTCGCCGAAGAAGGCGCCGCTCGCCATCGAGGCCTCGCTCGACGTCATGCGCCTCGTCGTCGACGAGGGCGTGGCCCGGCTGCCGCCGGCGGCGGCGTCGCGGCTGGCGCTGGCGAAGGACGCGCTGTCGCGGGCGAACCTCACCTGGGTGCTGCTGGCCGTCGAGGAGCTCGAGACGCTCATCGAGCAGTACCGCCGCCGCAGCGCCCTCTACCGGCCGGAGCGGCTGCGGCTGGTGCTCGTTGAGCTGCTCGCGCGGGCCCGGGCCGGGCAGGGCGGCGGCGTGCTGCCGGCGCGCGCCATCCTTGGCGCCGACGAGGCCCTCTCGACGAAGCTGGATCAGGCCCGCCTCATCGGTCTTGGCGCCACCGTCACCGAAGACGGCGACGACCGCTGCGTCGAGATCCTGTTTGCCGATCCGAGCGGCCAGGGCCTCCTCGTGCACGAGCGCATCTACCGCCGCGCCGACGCCGTCGCCGACGAGGATGGTCCGGCGCTGGCGGCGCGCACGGCCGTCGGCGGCAGCGCCCTCGCGGTGCTCGCGAGCGGGCAGGTGGTGAGCAACGCCGTCACGCGGCAGGCGAACCGCACCATCACGTTCTCGACGGGCGGGCTGCAGAAGACGAGCGTGACCCGCGGCGGCTTCGCGATCGACCGGCTGCCGGTGGACCGCGTCATCCGCAGCGTCGCGACGTTCATGGCGGCCCGTCGGCAGCAGGCGCCGGGGGTCTTGCGTCCGCGGCTCGTCGCCGACGACGTGCAGGTGATCGTCATCGCCAGCGTCGACGCCGTCGTGTGGGATCCGGCGGCGCAGGCCGTCATCGTCCACGCCCGCGACGCCGAGGGCGGGACCATCATCGTCGAGCGGGCCCACCGCGCCATCGCGCCGGGGGGGACGCAGGCCACCGCCCTCGCCTTCGCCGAGGGCGCCCTCGTGAAGCCGGGCGCCGTCGTCGGCCACGTCGGCCTCGTCGGCGACACGCTCGTGGTGCAGGCCCTCGCGGTCTACACGGACCGGCTCATCGTGCTCGACCTCGAGGCCCCATCGGAGGCGGCGGCGAAGGCCCAGGCGGCGCTGCCGATCGGCGCCCGCCCCGAGGCCAGCACGCCGCTCATGGTCCTCGTCGACGACGTCACGGCCCTGCTCGACGAGGTGGTGGTCAATGGCGTGCGGGCGCTGTCGCCGTCGTCGCTCGAGCGCGGCCAGCGCCTCGTCCGCCGCCTGAGGGATGCGGGCCTGCTGCGGGTCGCCGACGACGTCGAGGCGTTCCTGCACGCCACCCAGGCCCTCGGCCTCACCGGCAGCGACGCCGACGCCGCCGCTGCGGCCGACCGCTGGGCCGAGCTCGGCCTGCGCCTGCAGCTCGTCGCCGAGCGGGTCACCTGAGCCCGATCCTCCGTCTGTCCATGCACGACCCTTGTCGTGTGCAGCGGGGCAGGGCCTGTCTATGGTCCTGATCATGCTCGTCCGCTTCTCGCGCTCGCGGCGCCGCCCACGGCGGAGCAGCGCGCCCTGACGACGTGGCTTGCCGAGGCCGCCGCCACCGCCCCCGGCGCCGAGGTCGTCACCACCGCCGACGTCAACCAGCTGCTGCAGCTGCAGGGGGAGAAGCAGGTGCGCGGCTGCGACGACGACAGCGAGGCCTGCGCCGCCGAGATCTATCGTGTTCCATTCGATTCCACGCCCACGCCCACGCTCGTGAGCGTCGACACCGACGGCTTCACCGCCACGCCGACGACGGGTACGAGCGGCGCCATCGATCCCCAGGTGGCCGATGACTGCAGTGTCGTCGCCTTCGCGGCCGATTCCCGGCACGCCGCCGCCGGGCTTCAACGCCGGTCAGCGCGACCTCTACGTCGTCATCGGCACCCGACCCGACCCGGTCATCGAGCCCAACGGCTCCATCGCCCTCGACCGCGCGCAGGAGGCGCGCCTCTCGCGCAGCGGCGAAAGCCTCACCTTCCCGATCGGGCAGGAGAACGCCAAGAACATCATCAGCTACGACGTCTCGTCGGGGACCTCGCGGCCGGCGCTGCAATCTGTGCCGGGCGCCATCGAGGGCGGCTGCCCCCTCTACGACGACGTCACCGACGTGCTGCTCTTCGAGACCGACGTCGGCATCGACAACGACGACACCAACAGCGCCCGCGACCTCTACATCGCCTTCAATCCCTTTGGCGCCGCGCCGTCGGTGCAGCGGGTGGGCGCGGGGCTCCTCGCCGACACCGGCGCGAGCAACTTCCTGCACAGCTGCCTCGGCGCGACCTTCGCTCCCGTCGACGACGGCTTCGACGTGGTCATCGTCAGTACCGACCGCCTCACCGCCGAAGACACCGACAGCAGCGCCGACGTCTACCGGGCCACGGTGCAGCCCGCCGACCGGCTCGTCGGCTGTCCGTGAGTGCGCCCATGTCGGCGTTGTTGCGGCCGGCGTTTTCGCTGGCAGAACCATCGTCGTGCAGAGCCCCGATCCGCCGTACACACCGCCCCATCGCATCGATGCGCACCTGCGTGACGAGGGCGCCGTCGTCGTCGCCGCCGCCGACCTCGCCGAGGTGTTGGGCGAATCGGCGCTGTCGTCGTCGGCGCTGCAGCCGCTGCGCTCGTCGTGGGAGGCGCTGCCACCCGATACCTGGCTGAAGGATGGCGGGCGCTATCGTCGTCGTCGTCACGCCTCGTTCGTCGTCGAGGACGGTGCTGTGACCCGGGTGGCCCATCGCGCCCACTGGCAGCCGCTGTCGTACAACGCGCTGCACGGCGGCCTCATCCGCTGGTTCGAGCCGATCGTCGACGACGTGGCCACGGCGCCGTCCTTCGTCGCGGTGCTGCGCGGGCTCGCGCGCGTGGCCGATCGCCTGCGGGGCGCGCAGCGCTGGTACGTCGAGGCCCACCAGTTCCGCATCGACACCACCGACGGCATCGGCCGGCCGACCCCCGAGGGTGCCCACCGCGACGGCGTCGACGTCGTCGCCGTCATCGTCGTCGACCGCCAGCGCGTCATCGGCGGCGAGACGCGTGTCTTTTCGCAGGAGGGTCCGGCCGGCATCCGGTTCACGCTGCGCGAGCCGTGGACGACCCTGATCCTCGACGACAGCCGCGTCGTTCACGAGAGCACCGCCATCCAGCCCGACGGCGACTTCGGCTGGCGCGACACCCTCGTCGTCACCCTGCGCGCGGGTGGCTTCCAGGACCCGCCCGGCTGACGCCCCCACCGTCGGTGTCTCGCGGCGGGCAGCGCCCTCGCGGCGCACTACGATGCGGGGATGCACGCCTCCCGCAGAGCGCCCACCCTCCTGCTCGCCGGTGCCCTCGCGCTGGTGGGCGGAGCACTCGTCGGCTGCGATCTCCCCGTCGACGGCCCACCGCCGTCTCCGCCGTCACCGCCGCCGCCGCCGCCGCCCATCGGGCCCGGGGCCTGCGATGAATCCGGCGAGGCGCCCACCCTCGCCGAGGTGCAGGGTCGCTACGTCGCCGACATCCACCCCCTCTTCGTGCGCGCCGAAGGCGGCTGCCTCGCCTGTCATGGGGCGACGAGTGGCCGGCTCATGCGTCTGCCGGACGAGGGACCCGGCAGCGCCGACGCCACCTTCCTGCGCCTGCGCACCGATGGCTATCTCGGCCGCGACGCCGGCGGCGCCCTCGCCCGGATCCTCGACGACAGCATGCCCCAGGGCGGGCCCGCCTGGAGCGCGGCGGAGAAGGCCCTCCTCGACGACTTCACCTGCGCGCTGGCCCGCGCCGACGCCGCCGGTCCGCCGCTCGACGAGCAGTTCCCGCCCGAGCTGGAGCTGCCGTACGAGGGCCCGGCGATCACCGAGTACGACAACGCCTTCCTCACCTACGACCAGCTGCGCGGGCGCGTGCTCACCGTCTTCGACGACGCGTGGGTCCGGGAGGGCGTCGACCGCTTCGCCGAGAACATCTCGCTCTTTGGCGGCGTCGACTTCCTCACGAGCTTCGTCGCCGCCCGTCAGGCGACGCCGGAGTTCCTCGCCGGCCTCGACCTCATGGCCGAGGACGTCTGCGGTCGCGCCGCCGCCGATGGCACCGGGCCGTTCGCCGGCGTCGACCTCACAAGCCCCATCGTCGACGAGCCCGCGGCGACGTCGACGCCGCACGAGGCCGAGGGCAGCACGGTCACGATCGTGGGCCTGCCGACGGGCTGCCTGCCCGGGGCCGGCGCCACGCGCGTGGTGCTGTGCACCAACGCGAGCCTCAACGTCGACCACGTGTTTCCGATCGCGGGCACCTACCGCATCACCGCCCGCGTCCAGGCCGACCCGAACCCCGACGGCCCGCCCATCCTCGCCGTGCGCATCGGTGGCGAGCCCCTCGGCGAGGTCGAGGTGCCCGGCACCGCCGCCATCGACATGGTCATCGAGGGCGAGGTCGCCGCCGGCGAACAGGTCGTGTCCGTCGCCTTCACCAACGACAGCGTCATCGATGGCGACGACCGCAACCTCTTTGTCGACCGCTTCATCATCGAGGGTCCGCTGCCCGGCAGCACGGCGGGCGCCCCCGGCGGCGAGGCCTCGGCGAAGGCCCGCATCGCGACCCTGATGGAGCGCACCTTCCAGCGCCCGGTCGATCCCGCCCGCGCCGACGACGCCACCGATCTCGCCGGCCTGCACGAGGTGCTCGTCGAGCTCGAGGCCTTCGAGGGAAGCCGCGAGCGGGCTTTCTCCGGTGTGTGCGAGGCGCTGCTGCACCACCCGGACTTCCTCTTCACCCGCGCCGGCACCTTCGACGAGCTCGACGCCACCGACCCCCTGCGGGAGCGCCTGCTCGCCACCCAGGCGGCCCTTGTGCTGCTCGATCGCTCCGCCACCGACGACGAGCTCGCCCGCCTCGACGTCGGCGAGCTCGACCGCGCCGGCCTCGTCGACGCGTGGCTGCAGGATGACGCCTTCATCGCCCGCTACACGCATCGCGTGCGCCAGATCCTCGAGTACGACGGCACGCCCGACGGCGACGAGCCCTCGCGGCTGTGGGCCTTCATCGCCCGCGAGGACCGCCCGCTGAAGGAGATCCTCACCGCCGACTACACCGTCGACGACGACCTCGTCCGCGTCGAGCGCCCGGCCTTCCACGGCCAGACCGGCGTGCTCACGATGAAGGGTTACATCGTCGGCAAGCCCGGCCTGCCCCACTACAACTACGCCGCCCGCGTCCTCACCGGCTTCATGGGCGTTGTCTTCGATGTGCCGCAGGAGGCCCTCGACGCGCGGGCGACGGCATCGGCGACGTCGACGGTGGATCCGCAGTCGCTGTGCTTCACGTGCCACCGCCTGCTCACGCCGCTGGCGCACCAGCGGCAGCGCTGGGCCGACGACGGCAGCTACCGCGAGGTCTTCGACGACGGCCGCGTCATCGACGACACCGACAACAACCTCGTCGCCAGCTACCCGTTCCGCGGCCGCGGCCTCGAGGCCTTCTCGCTGGTCGCCGTACGCAAGGAGGCCTTCGCCCGCCGCATGGCCAACGCCCACTTCCTCATGGTGACGGGGCGCCTGCTGCGCCACGACCTCGACGAACGTGTCGTCTATCGCGGTCTCTACGACGCCATCGCCGGCGGTGAGGGCACGCCCCGCGACCTGCTGCGCGCCATCCTGTCGTCCACCAGCGTGACGCAACCGCCCCGGCCCGTCGTCGACGGAGGTACCCCATGAGCCGCCCCATCCAGCGTGGTCGTCGTCGTTTCCTGCGGGACACCGCCCTCGCCACCGGCGCCATCTCGGTGGCGGACTGGCTCGGCTTCTTTCGCGACCACGGCGTGCCGGGCACGTCGTCGGACTGGGGCTTCGCGAAGGCGCGGGCCCAGTCGGAGGAGCCGGAGCAGGATCGCTACCTCGTCTACTGGTTCGCCGAGGGCGGCTGGGACAGCTACTCGATGTTCTCCCCCGTCGACACGGCCAACCACGCCGGCCTCGACATCCCCGTCGACACGCTCGAGCCGACGCCGGCCTGGAGCGACCAGATCTACCGGCCGCCGGGCTTCGGCAGCGGCGAGCGCGGGCTGTCGACGACGACGAACGGCATCCGCCACGGCTTCCTCGCCAGGGACGGCGCGCCCCTGTTCAACGACATGTTCGTGCTGTCGTCGTTGAAGGGAAACACGTTCCACTCCGGTGGCCGCCTCGACCTGCACTACGGCACCTATCGCCGGCAGCTCGCCGCCCGTCGCGAGGCCGACGAGCGCAGCGTGCTGCAGGCCTTCGCCGAGGCGAAGGGCGCGAGCTTCCTGTTGCCGCACATCTCGTGGCACCGCTGGCTCTCCGACGGCGAGCTCGACCTCGGCCAGTTCCCCGAGGGCACCGGCTACGCCGAGCAGCTCGGGCCTGCCTATGCCCACACCATCTACGCCCGCACGCCGCGCGACCTGAAGTCGCGCCTCGCCGCCGTCGGCGACATCTCGACGCAGCAGCGGCGGCGCATCGTGTCCCGCTACACCGACGAGCTGCATGAGCGCTTCCGGCGCGGCCGCGATGGCCAGTCGGTGCGGGCGTTTTCGGCCGCCCTCGACATCCACAAGAACCTCAGCGACCGCTCGGCGTCGTTCGATCTCGAGCAGCTCTTCGAGGACGAGGCGTTGCGTGATCATTTCGGCGTCCAGGTCGGCGACGACGCCACGACGGCGACGTCGGTGAACGGCAACCCGGCCCGCAGCAAGGAGAGCCCGCACGTGCGGGTGCAGGCGATGATGGCCTACGAGCTGATGCGGGCGAAGGTGTCGTGCGCGGTGTGGATCGAGTCCCGCGACGTGCGCCGCTTCGACAGCCACCTCGGCCGCCGCACCGTGCTCACGCGCGACGGCAACAGCGACCAGCTCGCCCTCGTGCGCGAGGAGATCTGGGCGCCGCTCATTGCGTTTGTCGACAAGCTGAAGTCGACGCCGATGCCGGGCACGACGGATGGCACCACGATGTACGACCGCACCACCATCGTCTTGTGCTCCGAGATGGGCCGCTCCATCCAGGGCGACGTGCGCACCATCGTCGCCGACGCCAGCAAGACCGTGTCGCAGCCTATCAGGAGATCCTCGACCAGGACGTCTGCCAGCACTGGCACGTCTCCTCGGCGGCCTTCCTCGGCGGCAGCGTCCGCGGCGGCGTGCAGGCCGGCGGCGTCGGCACCCAGACCCTCGACATCATCCCGATCCGCGGCGACGGCAGCCTCGACCCCGCCTTCGATCCGACGACGGGCCTGCTGCGTCAGGGCCAGACCCAGACGGGCTTCCTGCCCGACGCCGGCCACCTCTACGCGACGGCCCTGCACCTCGCCGGCGTCGATTCGACGGGCCGCGGCAGGAACGACAAGACCCCGCTGCGCTTCGTGGCCCGCTGAGCGCTCACCGGGCTCGATGAGGACGGCTCAGGTCCGCATGTCCCACTCGCCGTCGCCGTCGTCGGCGTACCCGCCGAGCGGCATATCGGGGTCGGGGTCGTAGCGCCCGAGCGCCGGCGGCAGCGCGTGGCCGTCGACCGGCGTTGCGCCGCCGAAGGCGTCGAGGGTCTGCGACGACCCGACCACGTGGCCGGCGTCGTCGAGGCGGACGATGAAGCCGTCGCCGTCGAGGGCGGCCCGGGCGCGCCCCGCCGCCATCGCGTCGGCGAGCTCGTCGACGAACAGGGCGAGGGCAGCGCCGTGGTCGTCGGTGCCCGGCAGCAGGGCGAGGGTGGCCTCGACGAGGGCCCGCGGGGTGCGCAGCAGCCTGAGCCCCGCCGGCGTCGGCGCGTCGTCGTCGGCGCCGACCCACGGCGTCGTCGCTGCCCGATGCAGCACGCCGACGAGGCGGCCCCACGGGCGCAGGATGCGGCGCGCCTGGCGACAGGCGCCATTGAGCGTGTTGCGCGGCCCGCGGACCTCGGCGATGGCGCCGCTGGCGAGCACCTCGGCGGTGGCGTCGTCGCCGTCGTGGTCGAGGTGGAAGAGGTAGCTCTGGCCGGCCAGCGCCCGCGGCGCGCGGGTGGCGACGCAGTGGTCCATGCGCACGCCCTCGTCGGCGATCTCGGCCACGGTCGCGAGGAAGCGCAGACCGGGGACGGCCGGCGGCGGGATCGGCGGCTCGACGACGAGCGTGCGCAGCCGCAGCACATGCCGCAGCGTGTGCAGCGCCTCTTCGAGCAGCTCGCGAAAGCGCGGCCGGCGCCCGAGCTGCAGGCGGAGCACGTGGACGGAGACGGCACTCAGGATGTCGGCGAGCAGCCCCGCTGGCGTCTGCCAGGCCCGATGCGTGAGCACCTCGCCCTCATCGATGAGAACGAGGGCCTCACCGAGCTCGCTCTCGCTGGCCCGCTCGACGATGTCCCGCAGCAGCTGCAACGACGCCGCGTCCTCGATCACAGAGGCGAGGTGACCGAGCACCTCGAGGTGCTGTAGCGACGCGATCGGCGCCCGCAGCGCGAGGCCCCGCAGGCCCCACAGGGCCGTCGGCGTCGCGTCATCGCCAAAGAGGGCGAGGGTGCGGTTCACCGAGCGCTGCGTGCTCTCGGGATGCATGTAGAGCACCGACCACTGCACGACGGACTCGGCCAACAGGGCTGCGTACTCGGGCGACGTGTCGTCGCTGTCTTCTCGGGCGTCGAGCATCTGCAGGGCGATGGCCGCCGGTCGCAGCCGGGTGAGGTCGCTCACGACGTGGGGACGCATGATGACGCCGCGCGAGCAGAGCAGCGGCGAGGGCTCGAGACCCGACGCCTGCAGCGCCGTCAGCATCGCCGCAACCTCGGGTCGGGCCCGCCGCGCGTGACGGGTGAGGGCGCCGTCGAGGGCGGCGAGCACCGCGTGGTCCGGGTGTCGTCGACCCGTGAGGCGCTGGATGGTCGTGATGGCGAGCAGCAGCCCGGCGCTCGTCGCCCCGAGGCGGCACCGATGCCCCGGCGATCGCAGCAGCAGCTCGTGGTCGGCGACGTCGACGTCGACGACGATGCCGGCGCCGACGATGGCGACGCCGCGAGCGGTGGTGTGGATCGCGTCGGTGGTGGTGTCGATCCCGGCGGCGGCCACATCGTCGACGTCGTCGACGAGGGGCGGCAGATCCCGCAGGCTCTGGTCGGCGACGCAGCGGAAGCCGAGGTCCTTCGCCGCGGCGTCCTCCCACGAGCGGTGGAGGGCTTCGCCGCGCGTGCCGGGCTGGTTGCGGTAGGGCCCCCCGCGCACGACGTGGCCCTCGCGGTGCGGCGACCCTGTCCACTCCCAGATGAGGCCGCCAGCGAGGTGGACGTGGAAGTCGACGGTGGAGACAGCCCGCTGCCACTCCCGCTGCAACGGCAGGCGCTTGCGGGCCCAGCGCGCATAGGCGCGGGCGTCTTCGACGTCGACGTCGACGACCGGCGCGTCGAGCCGATCCGCCGGCGGCACCCCGTCACGCCAGCGGCGCGGCGCCGGGTGGCCGGTCGCCGCGATGAAGCGGACGTACGCCGCGTGCGTCACCGGCGCCTCGTCGACCCACAGCCCGCCGGGCAGCCGCAGCATCGGGCGATCGTCGCCCGGCCACACCGTCGACTGCAGCGTCGGCTCCGTGACCGGCATCAGCCGCCCGTCGCCCGGCGGAACAGCGCGAGCGTAGCCATGACGGCGTCGTCGAAGGCGGCGGCGTCGTAGCGGGGGCCGACGTCGCGGCCGAAGGCGTGCTCGGCGTCGTAGAGGCGGGTCTCGAAGCGCACGTCGGCGTGGTCGAGGGTGCGGTGGATGAGGGCCCGGCCCTCGGGCGGGATGTGCGGGTCCTGCCGACCCCACACGAGCAGCAGCTCGCCCTTGATGTCCTTCGCCTGCGACAACGTCGACGTCGGCGTGTTGCCGAGCCGATCCCGATGCAGCCCCGTGCCATAGAAGCAGGCGGCGGCGACGACGTCGCTGGCCACGTCGGTGGCGGCGCGGAACGAGAGGTGCCCGCCGTAGCAGAACCCGATCACGCAGACGGCTCCGCTGCAGCCGGCGTCGGCCTTGAAGTGGGTGATGAGCGCGCGGCGCGCCTCGTCGGCGGCGTCGGCGCTGGCGATGTCCTGACAGGAAAGGGCCCGGTCGCGGTCGGCGTCGAAGTCGAGCACCGAGCCCGGCGGCAGGTGGTGGGCCCACGGCTCGGGGCTGACGACGACAAAGCCGTGGCTCGCGAGGCGCCGCATCACCCGCAGATGCGCCTCCGTGTTGCCAAAGATGTCGGCGAAGCAGAGCAACAGCGGCGCCGGCTTCGTCGCCACCGGGCGGACGACGGCGGCGCGCACGACGCCAAAGGAGACGGGGACATCGACGACGGCCTCAGTGACGCGCATGGGCGCATGCTCGCCGAGACGGCGACGACGATGCAAACGTCGACCGCGGTGTCGGCGGCCGTGACGCCGCTCAGGGCCTCCGTCGGGCCGCGACGAGGCGGGCGGCGACGTCGTGGAGGAGGGCGCTGCGCTCGACGCCGGCGACGAATTCGGCCGGCAGGCGTGAAAACCCGAGGCGGGCGCCGCTGATCCCGCCGGCGATGCAGGCGATGGAGTCGCTGTCGCCGTCGGTGTTGCTCGCCTCGAGCACGCAGGCGCGGAAGTCGTCGGGGTGACGCCACACGCAGTAGAGCGCCGAGGCGATGGCCTCCTCGGCCACCCAGCCCTCGCCGAGCCCGTCGGGGTTTTGCTCGAGCTCGACGAGAACCTCGCCCGGCGGCCGGTCCAGCACGCGCGGCAGCCGCTGCCACAGCACCTCCAGCGCCGTGGCGCCGCGACCGACGATGTGTGGCCACACCCCCGCGTGGATGTCGGTGGGCGCGTGGCCCCGCAGCGCGTAGGCCACGCACAGCGCGGCGGCCGCCGCACCCTCGACCCCGCACGGGTGGCCATGGGTGATGCGGGCGCAGTCGCGGGCGACGTCGGCGACGACGTCGAGGTCGTCGAAGAACAGGCCGATCGGCGCCACGCGCATGTTGGCGCCGCAGCCCTTGCTCGTCTTCACGCCGCTGTCGCGCCAGTGCGCTCCGTCGCGCAGCGCCTCGCAGGCGGTGCCGGTGGCGGCGCCGGGAGATCGGTCGTTGTCGTCGGCGAAGTACCAGTCGACGAAGCGGCGTCCCATGTCCTGCATGAGAGCCTCGCGTTCGTCGTGACCATGCGCGATGAGGGCCGCGGCGACGGCGAGGGACATCTGGGTGTCGTCGGTGAACGTGCCCGGTGGATGGTCGGTGCCGACGATGAAGGGGCGCGTGAAGCGCGGGTCCTTCAGCCGCAGGAAGCCGGTGATGCCGTCGGGCCCGATCTCGCGGCGCACCTGGGCCACCGAGTGGAACTCGTGCGGGTAGCCGAGGGCGTCGCCGATCGCGAGGCCGAGGATGGCGCCGGCGATGCGGTCGGGGAGGACGTCTTCGTCGACGGCGGTGATCGCGCCGGCATCGATGCGGGTGGTCAAGCGCCCGCCCGCGTGGCGCGCGTCTTCTTCGCCGCCGTCGTCTTCTTCGCCGCCGTCGTCTTCTTCGCCGTCTTCTTTGCGGTAGCTCTCCCGGATCCAGTCGTGCAGGAGATCGACGGGGATGGCGGCGGCGTCGCTGAACGACAGCGTGACCCAGCCGCTCTTGCCGAGCCCATACGCCGTGGGCCCGGCGCCGGGGATGAGCATGGCGACCTCATGGGAGGCGCCGAGCTTCACCGAGACCTTGAAGGGCTCGCCCTCGACGGGGAGCCAGGCGAAGGTCTTGTCCTTGACGGCGTGGTCGAGGTGACCGGGCCAGGGGCTTTTCGTGTGGGCGCCGGGCAGGGCGAGGCCGGTGGCGCGCAGGGCGCGGACGATGACGTTTTCGCCATGGGACTCCGTCGACGTGTGGATGCAGGGCGGGAGGGCTCGGCTATCGTAGCGCGATGGAGACCCGGCAGACCCCGGCGGCCGTCACGGCGTTTGTCGATGTGGTGTTGCCGCTGCCGCCGGGGCTCGACGCGCGGCAGACGGCGCTGGCCCACGAGGCCCTGCCACACATTCCGCGGCCGCCGCGGGTGTTGCCGCCGCGGCTCGTGATCAGCGAAGGCCTGCAGCTGCCCCTCATCGGCAGCGTCGCCGGCTTCCTGCCGGGCCTCGTCAGCCGGCTCCGCCGCGACGCCCTCGCTGGCGCCCGCGGCATAGGGCGCGTGACCCGCGTCGAGCGGGCCATGGACCTGCAGGGCAACAGCCGCAACTTCTGGTGGGTCGCCTTCGACTACGTCGTCGACGATGAACTGCTGCATGGTCGCGTCCGCGCCACCGACGCCGACGCCGCCGACGCCGACAACGCCCGGGTGGTGCCGATCGTCGTCGACGTCGCGCGGCCCCGCGACCTCATCGTCTGGTGGAGCGCCCTCGACGTGCGGTGATGCGGTCGGCGGCTACTGCACCCGTCGGGCGACGATGTCGACGACGCCAGGCTTCACGTCGATCAGGTCGAACGCCACCGGCAGGAAGCGGGCGATGAGGTCGGCGTTCGTCGTCGTGTGCAGCGTCGGCGTCGTCGTGCGGATGACGCTCTCGCCGCTGCCGGCGACGGCGGCGAGGGCCATCGGGATCAGGAGCTGGTCGGCGAGGTGCGGGCCCACCGGCGCGTCCTCGGCGACGAAGGCCTGCACCTCCTCGACGACGGCGGCGGCGACGTCCTCGGCGCGGCGGCCCCGTTCGCCGATGCCGGAGAAGACCTCGACGCCGTGCTCGCTCTCGACCGCGACATGCAGGGCGTTGCCCGGGCCGGGACTCTGCACTTCGTCGATGGCGCAGTCGGCCGTCTGGCGGTGGCCGAGGGCCGTCTTCAGCCCGAGGGCGGCGGCGACGGCGAGGACCTCCCGGCGGGCGATGTCCTTCGACAGCTGCGACACCATCGCGTGCGCCGACACCCGACGGGTCGCCCCGCGCGACGTCCACGTCACCGACACCGGCGGCGCCCCACCGGCCAGCTCGACGACGAGGCGGCCGCCGCCGGCGGGGAAGAAGCCATGGGCGTCGACGTCGAGGACGACGCGGCCGGCGAGGCCGAAGCGGTCGAGAGCCGGCAGGAAGGCCCGCTCGAGGAAGGTCGCCGTCGGCGCCATCGGCACATGGGTCCCACCCTCGATGACGAGGGTGCTGTCGCCAGCAGCGTGCAACAGCGGCCACAGGACCGTCTGCAGCACGAGGCTCGTGCTGCCAGCAGTGCCGACGGCGAAGCGGTGGTCGCCGTGGCGGATGGTGCCCGGCACGAAGCGCAGGTACCGGGCCCCGAGGCCGGCGCCGTCGACGTCGGCGTGGCCGACGACGCGGGCGGCCTCGACGCAGGTGAGGTGCTGCCGCTGCAGGCCGGGCTTGGTGCGCCCGCCGCGGATGTTCTTCAGGGTGAAGCCGCGACCGGTGATGAGCGACAGGGCCAGCGCCGTGCGCAGCACCTGCCCGCCGCCCTCGCCGGCGGCGCCATCGATGTCGAGGAGGTCGGTGGTGCTCATGCAATCTCCGGAAGGCGGATGTGGCGCCTTCGACGCGCGGTCGGACCCGGGTGTTCATCACGATCCCTCCGCCGGGTCGAGGGGCGTCGTGGGTCGACCGTCGCCGTCACCCCTGCGGGCGACGGCGACGGTCCGGCATCAGCCCTTGATGCAGACGACCGTGCTTCAAGGGTGACGCGGGCCGCCACCGCTCGGCGGTGGCGGCCCGTGCTCACCCCTTGATGCAGTGGCGGCCCGTGCTCATCCCTTGATGCACACGACCTGCTTCAAGGTGTGGACGACCTCGACGAGGTCGCGCTGGGCCTCCATCACGGCGTCGATGGGCTTGTAGGCCATCGGCGTCTCGTCGATGACGCCCTCGTCCTTGCGGCACTCGACCCCGGCCGTCGCTGCGGCGTGGTCGGCGAGCGAGTAGCGCTTCTTCGCCTCGGTGCGGGTGATGGCCCGGCCGGCGCCGTGCGAACACGAGCAGAACGACTCGGGGTTCCCCTTGCCGCGGACGATGTAGCTCTTCGCTCCCATCGAGCCGGGGATGATCCCGAGCTCGCCGACGCGCGCGCGCACCGCGCCCTTGCGGGTCACCCAGACGTTCTCGCCGAAGTGGTGCTCGCGCTCGATGTAGTTGTGGTGGCAGTTCACCGCCTCATCCACGACCGAGAACGCCGGCAGCTTCGCCGTCGCCGACAACGCCTCCAGCGCCGCCCGCATCATCACCGCCCGGTTCACCGCCGCGAACGACTGCGCCCACGACACGGCGTGCACGTAATCGTCAAACAGCGTCGAGCCCTCGGGCAGGTAGGCGAGGTCGCGATCGGGGAGGTGGATGAACCACTTCTCCATCTCGGCCTTCGCCCGAGAGATGAAATACGACCCGATCTTGTTGCCGACGCCGCGCGACCCCGAGTGCAGCATGAGCCACACGCGGTCCGCCTCATCGAGGCAGAGCTCGATGAAGTGGTTGCCGGTCCCGAGGGTCCCGACGTGCACCGCGTGGTTCGACTGCGCGATCACGGGATGACGGGCCACGATCTCGGCGAAGCCGGGCGCAAGCTGCGACCAGGCCGCGCCGACGACGTCGGGCAGCTCGGCGAGGTCGTGCTTGCCGTCGCCGACGGGCACGACGGCCTCGATGGCGAGGCGCAGCGGCTTGAGGTCGTCGGGGAGGTCCGACGCCACCAGCGTCGTGCGCACCGCGCTCATCCCGCAGCCGATATCGACACCGACCGCCGCCGGGATCACGGCCCCCTTCGTCGGGATGACCGAGCCGATCGTGGCGCCCTTGCCGACGTGGACATCGGGCATCACGGCGACGTGGCGATGGATGAACGGCAGCGTCGCGACCCGCGCGAGCTGGGCCCGGGCCTCGGCCTCGAAGGCCACGCCGCGCGTCCAGGCCTTGATGGGGCGGCCACCCTCGGGAGCAAAGACATCGTGGGTGATGGGCATCGTCATGGCGTCCTCCTGCAGATGCCCGGACAAAGCAGCGGCCGTGCCAGACCGGCCGCCGCATCCGGACGCGACGGCGATGCCGCCCGCATGAGAGAATCCGATAAGGACAAGCGAATCCGATAGGGTCGGGCGATGCAGCAGCGGCGCCTGGTGGTGGTGGGCTTCCTTGGCACGACCCTGGACTTCGGGGGGCGGCGTCGGTGGGAGCGCTGGCGGCCGACGGTGGACCTGTGTCGCCACGACGACCTGCTGGTGTCGCGGCTGGAGCTGCTGGTGCCGCGCGGGGCCACGGCCCTCGCCGACGAGGTGGTGGCCGACATCGCCGCCATCTCGCCGGAGACGCAGGTGCGGCTGACCCCCTTCGACGTCGACGACGCCTGGGACTTCGCGGCGGTCTACGACGGCCTCGCCACCTTCGCCGACGGCCTCGCGCTCGATGAGGCGCGCGAGGAGCTGCTGGTGCACGTGACGACGGGGACGCACGTCGCCCAGATCTGCCTCTTCCTGTTGACCGAGAGTCGCCGCCTGCCGGGCCGCCTGCTGCAGGCCCAGCCGCCGCCAAAGTCCCTGCGCGCCGACATCGAGGAGGGTGGCGGGGCTCCGCCGGGGCGGCTGCACATCATCGATCTCGACCTCTCCCGCTACGACGCCATCGCGCAGCGGCAGCGGCGCGAGCAGCGCCTCGACGTCGACCTGCTGAAGGCCGGCATCCCGACGAGAAACGCCGCCTGGAACGCCCTCATGCAGGAGCTGCTCACGGTGGCGCAGCGCTCGTCGGCGCCCATCCTGCTCGACGGGCCCACCGGCGCCGGCAAGACGCAGCTGGCCCGCCGCGTCTACGAGCTGAAGAAGCGGCACCGCCAGCTCGCCGGCCCCTTCGTCGAGGTCAACTGCGCGACCCTCGTGGGCGACACGGCGATGTCGACGCTGTTTGGTCATCGGCGCGGCGCCTTCACGGGGGCCGAGCGGGATCGGGCTGGGCTGCTGCAGGCGGCCGACCGCGGCCTGCTCTTTCTCGACGAGGTCGGCGAACTCGGTGCCGACGAGCAGGCGATGCTCTTGCGGGCGCTTGAGGACAAGCGCTTCCGCCCCGTCGGCGGCGACGTCGAGGTGGGCTCGGACTTCCAGCTGCTCGCCGGCACCAACCGCGACCTGCAGGTGCTCGTGCGGCAGGGGCGCTTTCGCGACGACCTGCTGGCGCGCCTGTCGGTGTGGCGCTTCACGCTGCCGGCGCTGCGCGAGCGGCCGGAGGACATCGCGCCAAACCTCGACGTCGAGCTCGAGCGGGCGTCTTTGCGCCTCGGTGTGCAGGTGCGCTGTGAGGCCCCGGCGCGGGCGCGCTTCCTCGCCTTCGCCACCGGGCCCGAGGGGCTGTGGCCGGGCAACTTCCGCGAGCTGGCCGCCACCGTCGAGCGGCTCGCCACCCTCGCCGAGGCCGGCCGCATCACCGTCGGGCTCGTCGAGGCCGAGTGCGCGCGGCTGCGGCGGAGCTGGGGCGGTGGCGTCGGCGTCGATGGCGTCGACGGCGTCGACGGCGTCGAGGACGCCGGCGACCGCGGGGTCGACGGCGACATCGTCGTGCAGGCCCTGGGCGCGGAGCGGGCGGCGGCGCTGGATCGCTTCGACCGCGTCCAGCTCGCCGATGTGCTGCGGGTGTGTGCGAAGAGCCCCTCGCTGTCGGCGGCGGGTCGGGTGTTGTTCGCCCGCTCGCGGGCACGAAAGACCTCGCACAATGACGCCGACCGCCTGCGGAAGTATCTCGCGGGCCACGGCCTCTCCTTCGCCACGCTCCCCCGGACCCCATGACGACGCCCTCCGAGAACACCCCCGTCGACGAGGCGCCGCCGTCACCGGCGGTCGCGCCGCCGAGCACGCGCCTGCCGACGGCCATCTGGGTCTTTGGCTTCGTGTCGATGCTGATGGACGTCGCCTCCGAGATGATCCACGGCCTGCTGCCCGCCTGGCTCGTCGGCAGCGTCGGCCTCTCCGTCGCCATGGTGGGGCTGCTCGACGGCGTCGCCGAGGGCACCGCCCTCGTCGTCAAGGTCTTCTCCGGCGCCCTCTCCGACGCCCTCGGCCGCCGAAAGCCCCTCGCCGTCATCGGCTATGGCCTCGCCGCCCTGAGCAAGCCCCTCTTCGCCATCGGTGGCGTCTCTGTCGTCGTCGGCGCCCGCATCATCGACCGCATCGGCAAGGGCATCCGCGGCGCCCCTCGCGACGCGCTCCTCACCGAGATCGCGCCCCCCTCGATGCGCGGCGCCGCCTTCGGCCTCCGCCAGTCCCTCGACTCCGTCGGCGCGCTCCTTGGTCCCCTGCTGGCCATCGCCCTCATGTGGGCCCTGCACGACGACGCCCGCACGGTCTTTCTCGTCGCCGCCATCCCCGGCGTGCTGTCGGTGCTGCTGCTCGCCGTCGCCATCACCGAGCCGCCGCCGCCGCCGTCGTCGACAACGACGGCGTCGCGCTTCCGCTGGCCCCTCCAACGCCACGAGCTGCGCCAGCTGCCCCGCTCGTTCTGGTGGATCGTGGTGCTCGCCACCGCCTTCATGCTCGCCCGCATCTCCGAGGGCTTCCTCGTGCTGCGCGCCCAGGAGCAGGGCCTCGCCCTCGGGCTCGTGCCCCTCGTCCTCGTCGGGATGAACGCCGTCTACGCCGCCAGCGCCTGGCCGGTGGGACGCCTCGCCGACCGCATGCCCCGCCCGACGCTGTTGGCGGTGGGCCTCGTCATGCTGCTGGCAGGCCACCTCGTCCTCGTGCAGGACGGCCTCGTCGCCGTCGCCATCGGCGTCGTGCTGTGGGGCCTGCACCTCGGCCTCAGCCAGGGCGTGCTGTCGGCGATGGTGGCCGACGCGGCGCCGGTGTCGCTGCGGGGCACGGCCTTTGGTCTCTTCCACCTCGTGAGCGGCGCCGCGACGCTGGTGTCGTCGACGATGGCCGGCCTCGTCTGGCAGCGCCAGGGTCCGGCGGCCACGTTCATGCTCGGCGCGGTGGCGACGGGCCTCACCCTTGTGGCCCTCGTGGTCGTCATGCGGCGGGGGCGCCCGCCGGTGTGATGCCCTTGCGCGGCGGCGTCGTCGACGGCACATCGGAGCCCATGTCCACGCTGCGCGTCATCGACCTCGGCGAAGCCGTCGACTACGAGGAGGGCCTGCGCGCCATGCGCGAGGCCATGGCCCGCGTCGACGACGACGACGGCGGCCCGGCCCTGCTGTTGATCGAGCACCGCCCGACCATCACGATCACCCGGCGCGGCGGGACCGGCGCCTTCGTCTCGCCGCGCGAGCGCATCGAGGCCGACGGCATCGCCGTCGTCGAGGCCGACCGCGGCGGCGACGTCACCTACCACGGGCCCGGGCAGCTCACCGGCTACCCGATCCTGCGCCTGGGCGACACGAGCCTCGGCTGCGACGTCGTCGGCTTCGTGCGGGCGATGGAGCAGGGCATCATCGACGCCTGTCGCGCTCTCGGCGTCGACTCCGCCCACCACGTCGAGGGCAAGGACGCCGAAGGTCACGTGCTCACCGGCGTCTGGGTGGACGAGCCCGTCGTCGCCGAGGAGACGATGGGGTGTCATTTCCGGCAGGTGGAGACGCGGCCGGCCAAGATCTGCGCCATCGGCGTCGGCCTTGGCGGCGGCATCACCCGCCACGGCTTCGCGCTCAATGTGACGACGGCGCTCGAGACCTACACCCGCCACATCATCCCCTGCGGCCTCACCGCGCGCGGCGTGACGAGCCTCGAGCGGGTGCTGCCGCGGGCGCCGGCGATGGCGACGGTGAAGGCCCGGGTCGTGGAGGCGATGACGACCCGCCTCCTGCCCCTGCACCGTCGCCGCACGACGACGTGAGGGCCTGAGCGTCACGCGCTCGGCGGGCCGGGTGCGGGCTGCACGCAGGCACGGATGGCCTCGCGCAGCGCGCGGGCGGCGACGGGCTTGCGATGCGGCGTGCCACCTCGGCGACGTCGTGCGTGCGCCAGGCGATGAGGCGGCGCACCCGGATCGCGGCGAGCACGGCGAGGCCAACAGCAGGACGAAGTAGACACCGCCCAGCAGCAGCGCCCGCGACATGACCCAGCGCAGCCGCGGCGCCACGTCGTGGACGATGACGAGCACGGCGTCGCGCGGATGATCCTCGATGGCGATGCCATCCTCGATGAACCCGTCGTCGGTGCGGGACAGCAGCGTGGCGCGGCCCTCCCGTCGGCCCCGCTCGACGATCTCGCCCAGGGCCGGCTGCACCACGGCCGGTGACGACCACGGGCACGACGTCGTCGACCTCGGCAAGGCGCGCGCGTCTTTGTAGCGCTTCTCGCGAAGAACGCCCAGGCCATCACGCCGACCAGGATCGTGGCGATGAGCAGGCGCCCCATGCGTCGCAGGCTACTTCAGACGGCAGCGCTTCACGCACGCCAAAGCAGCGTCCTTGAGTTCCACCCGCTCGGTGCTGCTGAGTCCCGAGCGACCACTCCACTCGAGCACGCCGCGGGCACACGGCACCTTGTCGACGCAATCCCGCAGCGACGTGAGGGCGCGGCTGGTCTCGGCGTCGAAGCTGGACCGCCGCGTCGGCGGTGGCGTCGGCGACGGCGATGGCGATGGCGCGGGCGGCGGTGGTGCGGTCGGCGCAGTCGTCGTCGCGGGCGCGGGCGACGCTGTCGTCGTCGCGGTGCCGGCGTCGATGGTGGCCTCGACCGCGGTGGCGCCGGCGTCGGGGCGGGCCGGGTCGGCGGTGGCGGCGGGCGTCGGCGGTGGCGCCTCGACGTCGGGCAGGGGCACCTCGGCGATCGCCACCGGCGCTGTCGTCGGCCGCACCAGCCAGCTCACGCCGACGCCGAGGCCGAGGCCGAGCAGGGCCGCGAGGGCCACCCGCGGCGTCGACCAGAACGACGGGGCCACCTCTGTCGACGTCATCGTGCTCGGGGCGGCCAGCGTGGGCGGCAGCGTCGGCAGCGTCGGCAGCGGCGGCCCGCGATGGACGAGCTGGGTGGGGGCGATGGTGCCGAAGGCGGGGGTGTGGACGGGCGCGGCGAGCGTCGTGGCGATGGACTCGAACTGCCCCTCATCCTCGACGACGCCGGGGGCCGCGACGTCGGGGGCGGGGGCCGGCACGTCGGTGGCGTCGAGGTGGTGCAGCAGCGCGCGGTGCTCGGCGGCGAGGTCGCCGCAGACGGCGAGCAGGTGCCGGCGCACGTCGCGGGGGGTGGCGATGGCGCCGTGTCGCGTGGCCCAGGCCGACAGGGCGTCGGCGAAGTCCGCCATTGATGGCCAGCGGTCCGCCGCCCGCGGCGCGAGGGCGCGGTCGATGATGTCGGCGAGGTCGGGGGCGATGGCGGGCCGGGCGGAAGGTGCCCTCGCCGACGAGGTCCCGCACCTGCGCCGTGCCGAGCTCCTCGTGGAAGCGCTCGGCGAGCAGCAGCTCGGTGAGCATCACCGCGGTGGCGTACTGGTCGGAGCGGTGGTCCACCACTTCGCCCCGCGCGTGCTCGGGCGACATGTAGGTGAGCTTGCCGAGCACCTCCTGGCTCGGCATCGCCGTCACCCGCGTCGTGGCGATGCCGAAGTCGATGAGCTTCGTGTCGCCGTCGACGCCGAGCAGCACATTGTGTGGTGAGACGTCGCGGTGCACGAGGCCCAGCGGCGCCCCCGACTTCCGGTCGACGAAGCGGTGGGCGTAGTCGAGGGCCTCGCAGACCTCGCCGACGATGTGCAGCGCGATGGCCGTCGGCAGCGGGCGCAGCATGGCGACGGTGCGCAGGTCGTGCCCGACGATGTGCTCGAGCACGACATAGAGGCGATCGCCGACGCGGCCGACGTCGAAGACCGGGCAGACGTTTCTGTGGCTGAGCTGGACGACGACGCGGGCCTCGTCGGCGAAGCGCGCGAGCAGTTCGGGGTCGTTGGCGCGGTCGTCGCGCAGCATCTTCAGGACGCAGTGCTTCTCGAAGCCCGAGAGCATGCCGTGACGGGCCAGGTAGACGTCGCCCATGCCCCCGCGCCCGATGCGGGCAAGCAGGAGGTAGGGGCCCAGGGGGCGGGGCAGGCTCTCGTCAGCGACCACGACGGCGCGAGGATAGAGAGCCCGGGCGCAGGCGTCACTTGGTTGCCCATGCATGCGTCGGACTGCGTCGCAGGCGTCGGATCGCACGTTGACATCACCGCCGCGGTCGCCACACTGGACCCGTGCTGTTGGAGCGCTCCGCCCTGTCGCGACGTCTCCTGGCCCTCTGGTTGGCGGGCCTGTAC
>Ga0172373_10001634_pt1 | contig 36068 bp, 38 predicted proteins | sample Lak10m_2_FD_114546 | JGI IMG/M metagenome (GOLD analysis project Ga0172373, IMG submission 114546) | Freshwater microbial communities from Kabuno Bay, South-Kivu, Congo - kab_092012_10m | ecosystem: Environmental > Aquatic > Freshwater > Lake | place: Democratic Republic of the Congo...
ATGGTGTATAACCGCGAAAAGGTGCGCAGATTATTAGAAGAAAATGATTTGTCAGTACTTAGCGGACCTAAGGTGATGGATTTCTATTTGTCAATTTTAGATCCTAAAAAATATGAAAATCGAGTTGTGCGCGATACACACGCAATTAACGCTTGGCGTGGCATGCGTGTTGGCAGTGTGACTGATACAGGAGGTATACCAAATGTAACTGAATGGGAGCAGCTAAAACAAGATTATGCTCGTATTGCTGCTGACATGAGTAAAAAAGTTGGGTTTAAAGTTTCACCACAAGGTGCTCAAGCTATTATTTGGATGCTCTGGCGACAGTTTACAACGCCAGATCAAAACGAATTGTATAACTCAGGCGGAAAAGGTTTTGCGAGTGGTCGCCGACCAGAACAACCTTGGCGTAGTCGATCAGATAAAGACTATGCTGAAGATCAAGGCGATTTTACACCTACACCAACTGATAAACGCCGCATATACGACGGCCTTGTGCAACGCGAAGCCAAATACCGCCACACAGCACAAGAAATTAACGATCAAATCGAATATGATACTGTCGGTATTTTAGAAAAAGACTACCCAATTTTCATAAAATCAATGCGCGCAAATAAAACCAATCCAGGCTCATTAACGTTCTATTCCTTAGATGAATATAAACAAAAAGGGGCACGTTTATTCAAATTAAAAGGAATTGACGCAGGTTTTGCAATTGCCGCTGACGGAGATATTATATCTGTGCATAATAGCTCTAATGTTAAAGGTTTAGGAAAAACTCTAATAAATTTAGCTATAAAAGAAGGAGGCACAAAATTAGATCATTTTGATCTGAAACCATTAAATGAGCTTTATGAATCAGCAGGTTTTCAGGAATATGAAAGGTATCCATGGAACGACGAATATAAACCGGAAAATTGGGATTCACAGAAATTTGGTGAACCTTCTTTAATTTTACGTCGGCGCTCAGCTCAGTTAAAACAACCACGCAAGCAGCTTAGTGCTGGCTCCACAGCATATCTGGCGGACGGCACAAAAATTAAGATTGTTGCTATAGGCAATAACATTGCGACTGTTGAAACAGTCGGTGATAAATATGTTTGGCGCGCAAACGTTCCAATGCAAGATTTGCTCAGCCGCCCGGGTGCATCTTAATAAAGTCTGTCACTGTTACCCAATCAAGTATTGCGTCATTAGCAATTATATCTGTGCCAGATTCTTCTGTGTGATCTAATAGACTCCAGAATAATCCATCCCAAACAGCGGCGCACCAACCTTTATTTTTAATTAAAGCCACTACAATTTGATTGACTGGGGGCTTAGTTACGCGATTTTCCTTTGTGTCGTATTCATGCAATATGAACTGACGTTTTTCCAGATTGCGTAAAAGTTCTATTATGTGAAGTCCGACAACACCATAAAGAGTGATAACTTTTTCTTCTGGTCCATACCAGATACGTACTTTTGTTAAATCTCCTTTGAGAAAATAAGAACGCGTTGCTATCCGCCATTTTGGCTGTGTCATAATTTCAGTATAGACTAGTGTTTTCAGAACGTCAAATTTTTATGTTGGTAGGGGGTGTAGGGAGTGGGGGAGGTCCCAAACACGCAGATGTACAAAAATTAGCTAGAATAATTGGACAAAACCCTTACTTATATTCCACTTTTTTATAGGGTAAGTACTAATATAGTATAGCCTGAGGAGCATAGGGTAAGTAGGTACATTCTGTTTGTTGTTTTTGCGCCGAGAGCCTGAACAACTACCCCTACCCCCTACACTTTATTTTTTGACACCTGCTTTTTTGTGAAGTATTTTGGAAGTTATATGGATTTGTTTTCTTCTAAGAAAAAAGCTTGTCTTAAAAAGGCAGGCTGGGAAATAGGTACGGCGACTGACTTGTTAAGTCATGTTAGTGTTCAGCAGCGTATAAAATTTATTGCTGATGACGGACGAGAAATAGATGCCTCTGAGGCAGCCGTAGCTTGCGCCAACAACTTACTTGATGATGTTTGTGCAGACTTTGCAAATCCAAAAGTGTCTATCTGCGCTGATATGAGTTTAGATATGGTTTGGGGCAAGCAAACTAAACTTATTCTCGTAAACATAAGTATAGATGGACAAAGCCTGTTACTTTTTAGTCAAAATAATGTGATCGCAGGAAACTTTGAATTGATTCAAACACAATTACTGAAAGAGTTGGAGCATCTGTAATGGTTGCACGTTTATATGATGCAAAACGTCGAGGTACTTGTGATTGTGGTACCCAAATTGCTGTCGGTCAACCTGTACTTATCGAAAACAGTGCTGTTGTTGGTTGCGGTGCTTGTTCACAAGACAAAATTGATGCAGTTGCAAAACCTGAAATATATCATATCAGGTTAACACAGATTAAAACTATCAAGCCCGGCGAAGATGGTACCTGGGCGGTCGTGCAGGGTGCCCTTCTTAAAACCATTTCTGAGCACTCTAGCTGGCCTCAGGATGCACGATCGGCCAAGCCTCTGGTCTGGACAGTGGTCGGCGTGTTTCCGACGGCTCCAATACGTGATTCAGTTTGGTTTGCACGAGGCAACTTTGAAATTACAAAACATGGCTCACAATTTAAGGCGACGACCTTAGAATGTGTTATTGACCATGATAATCTTGCTTTGCAATGTTATCTCTGCACACTGCCGGAAATCGGGCATGTTCGTGCGGAGGCAATCATTAAACGGTTTGGACCTAAGGTCGAAGATATTATCGATGTCTTAACAAATCGAAGCCAAGAACTTACTCAGATACCTGGATTAACACCTGAACGCGTTGAAGGCATTAATGATACCGTCAAAATGACGATACAAAAAATTCAGGATTTGCCTGCGTTGATTGACTTAGGACTAAATCATTGGGAAGTCAATGATGCTTATATTCTATATTTTCGCTGTAATCATGGAATTAAATCACTGTTTGAATGGGTCAAATCAAACCCTTATCGTTTAGTAGAAGCTTTGGGTTGGGAGCGAGCAGACCAGCTTGCCTTGATTCGGTTAAATTTTGACCCGAAAGATGTCAGGCGTTTAGCCGCAGGGATCAATCTTGCATTAAGTAATTGCGCACTTGAGGGTGACACAGCAATTCCTGTTTATCTTTTTGGTGTCCAACCCGAAGAACTAGGACCTAACAGTTTGAATTTTAAATTTAAACCTCCTATTATTGAGGAGGAATCATTCCCTAAACCCAAACTCAAAACACAAGTAGACGAAGATCGTTTGACACAGCTCGATTTTCGTGAGCAAACTGACGTATGGATGTTAAAAATTTAGGTTTCACGCCTGATGAGTGGCGACGTGGTTTGATCGAAGCCGTCGCCAAAGGGGAAGTCAAACATTTCGTAAGAAATGATGGACAAGTCGTTGTGCAGCTTGCACTTTTCGCAGATGCTGAACAATACATAGCGGATCAGCTTGATATTTTACAACAAGCTGAAACTACACCAATTGAATTATTTCCAGATATTTGGGGTGACATAAAGCCAGACCCTTCGCAAGAGGAAGCTTTAGAAAAAATTGCGAAATACAATATCGCTATTCTTAATGGCGGTCCAGGCACCGGCAAAACAACAATCGCGAAAACTTTAGCTGCGGCTGCCATAGAGGCAGGATATACTGTTGTTGGTCTCGCACCAACAGGCATCGCAGCGTTGCGCTTAAGCCAAAGTTTAGAGCAAGAATGCACAACGATTCATCGTGCGTTAACGCGCACTTTTGCAAAAGACACATTATTTTTAATTGATGAAACTTCGATGTTAGATGTTATCGTCGCCGCGCAGATGTTAGCTCGAATGAAACCGGGTTGTCGGATTGTTTTTATCGGCGACGAATTTCAATTGCCAAGTGTTGGCGCTGGTGCATTTCTACGTGACATTCTTACAAAAATCCCCACAGCTAAACTTGCTCGTATTCATAGACAAAAAGCTGGATCCGCTATATCAGAAGCGGCAGCCGCGATAAAGCTCGGTGAAATACCTGCACAACCTTGCGATGGGGGCGAATGGCAGTGGTGGGAGGCCACAAACGATGATGAGATCGTTTCGCGTATTCTCTGGCTGGTTGACGCGGCTAAAGAACATCTAGGCTGCACACAAGCCGATTGTGTTGTTCTCGCGGCGCAGAAGAATGGTACTGCTGGTGTTAATGCGCTTAACTTAGCGCTTCAAAATTATTGGAATCCAGATGATTATGCCTGGGCGCCTGTTGCCATCGCGGACGGGCTAGAAGCTCGACCAAAAGATATTGTTATTAACAACGTAAACAACTACGATCTGGGCATCGTAAATGGCGAATTTGGTATTGTGGAATTTACAGACCCAGGCGGTTTAGAATACGACGTAAGTCGTGTAGCAGTATCAAAAAAAGCAAGCGGTCCTGTCGTAATGATTGTCAAATTTGTAGATCGTTATATTGGATTGAGAAAACATGAAGCAAAACGTTTAAATTTAGGTTACGCGACAACCGTTCATAAGAGCCAAGGCAATCAATGGCCTTGTGTTATTTATGCCGTAACTGAGTCACAGCGCCGCGTCGGCTCACGCACGAATATTTATACAGCACTCACTCGTGCTCAGCGTTATGCGATTGCTGTCGGACAAAGTTCAGCTTTATTAAAATATGTGCAAAATGCAGGAGAACAAAATCGCTCAACGACTTTAGCAACTCGTCTGAAATGATTGCTATTGTTGATGTGTGATTAAACAGGACCTCCAGGCCAAAACACGTGCGCGGAAAGCGGTCACGGACGCGTTAACTACACAACGCCAAGCTTCTATGTCTATGCTGCCAAGTTTTGACGCACCGGAGTTAAAAAAACTTGCGGCAGATGCAATTGCTGAGCGTGTTTCGTATGAAACAGCTCGCCAGGAAGTCGTAGATCAATTCGCCGCGCAGCGACTAGCACAAGTTAAAGCAGCGCCTAAACCGCGTTTTGCTGATCCGGAAGATCCGACTCCGGTTATTACAAAAGCTGCTTTTGCTTATGGCATGCAACCGTTAGCTGATAGTACTGATAATGGTTTACGCATTTTAGCGACCTGGGCTAAAATGGAAGCTGCAAAGGATCCAGAAGGTAATTTTACCGCAGGTGACTTAGTGCAAGCTCGTTTATTAGTCGAAGCTCGTGATAAATCAACACGAGTTGCCGCTGCCCTTCCGCGTATTGTCGAAACTTTAGGGTTCGATCATGTGCCGAAAAGCACCATTTATCGTATCGCAAATCAGGTGCTTCAGGCCCCAAATAAACAAGTAGCTTATGAGACAATGCTGCGTCAACATCACTTAACTGACGATACATTGGAATCTTTGCATGCCCGCAACGCAATTCGAGCTGCACTCAATTCTAATGACCCTGAAGCTCTTATGCAGTATTTTGCACAAGAGTTAGCGGAAATTGGTGAAGACGAGCTGGAACTTGAGTCTGATACTCAAGATATTCCGCACGACGAAGACGAAGAAGAGGCAGTCACTTTTGACTCACCGATTACCGGAAAACCTATAGTTATGGAGCTTGCTCCAGCTAGCGCCTCCGTTTCAAGCAAAGAAGCCCAAGCAGGCTACAAAGATTATCCTAAAGAAGAAGAAGAAGTCGCGAATAAAGCACGTGACCGAGGCAATAAGCGTAAAAACATGCGCGAACAACGCAAGCGCCGTGATTTTGTTAATGAAACGAACTTAAAAGAAGAGTGGGGTGCTCCAGTCGAAAAAATAGCAATAGCACCTGAGGATGGTTGGGCGAAACAAATCGCAAAAGCTTACATGGCAGGTATTGAAGACGCTGATGCAGGCCGACCTCGTGACTTAGATCGTGCGGAGGGTTTTGATAAAGCATACATGGACGGTTATGATGCTGTAGAAAATGCGCCAGAATTGTCTGGCGGTCGGCTCGCCCAAATTGCTCCAGCACCTCCAGGAGAATCCCACGACACAGAGCAGCCAGGTTTAGATATGGCTCCAATCGAGGAGGCTGAGGAAGAGATGGCTCTCGACTCCAACGAATTGATTGTAGACGATCCTACTGCGCCTAGCGAGAAGCTGAAGATCACAATCGAGCCTGCTCTTGAAGAGTCAGAAGATCTTGTTTCAAGTGGCGGTGGCGCACCTGATTTAGGCATCGAGAATCTAGGTGATGCAGATAGTGAAGAAGCGTTGATGACTGCGGTGGCGAATAAAATCGTCGCTGGTAATCATTTACGTATTAACGGCGTTGAAGCTTGGCTTGATTTGGATGGCCAAATTCGTGTTCAAGCGCACGAAAAACGTGCTCGATTTGAGCTATCTGATTTGGATTTTGCAAGCTACTCTTTTTTGAAAGAGGCTAATTTTGGTGCTTATTTTAGCGTTATTGCGCAAGTCTCGATGGATTGCGCAAAATGTGGCAGTAAAGAATGCCAGCTTGATAAGCAAGGTTCACCAATTGAATGCAAAGCATGTGGCTTTATTGCAGACAAAAATCGTGTTGCGCAAGCGTTAGAAAATGGTGACGCAGCTATTACAGGAGCCCTGTTTATCGCCCACGTTCCGCGTTACGCAGATTCAAAGGGTTTGATACGTAAGGTCACTGCGGCAGCAAAAGATCATTTTATTGTGCGCTCTAGTCAATTTGACGCACAAACGTCGAAACTCGTTATGCACCTAGAAGGTGACATTGATAACGAGTTTGAAAAGTTTGCCCGTATTTTGCAAGCAAAAGGTTTTCGTCATTATCAAGCGACTATCAAAACTGCACATGTAAAAAAAAGTCAACACGCGGCACCTGAAGAACTTAGTGCCTTAGATCAAGCACCACCTGGCCCAGATCCTTTTTCTGTTGGCGTCGCGCAGCCCGTGAATATAGCTCAAGCAGGCCCTGCTGTTGCGGCTTTTATACCAATTATTCAATCGGCTGTTATGAGTTATCGTGCCCGAGGCATTCCACCAGCTACGGCGGCAAGCTTTTTTATCAAAGAATTTAAATCAAAACTAGAGAGTTTTGGTGGTTTAGAAAGCCCAGATCGACAGCAAATTGAAGCTCGGCTGTTGACAATGATTCAACAAATTTATGCTCAGCCTATGGTTGAAGGCGTTCCTTTAAGCCAGGATATGTTAGCTCCGGCACAACCACCACAGCCAGCACAACCGGCACAACCGGCTGGAGCATCACAGGGTGCAAAACCTGTGATTGCACAATTGGGCAAAAATGATAAGCCAGGGCCTTTTAAATATAAGGCGCCTGTAAGTTACGGCGGCGATCCGCTTGGCGGCACCGAACCCTCTGGTGCAAAAGATAATAATGCACCAAGTCCGAAGAAACCAAAACGGCAAGTTATGCCAAGCGCAGGTGCGGGTTATGGCTCTGCAAAACTCGTTGAGGATGATGGCGCACTGGGCTTAGGTCACGGTAAGTTGCCGCGTAGCAATGTACCTGAAGGTGAGACCCCGGTGCCGAAAGGCAGTTATTCACAGTCAAAAAATCTAGGTAATGGCGCCGGGAAAGCAATGGGCGTTGGGCATCCAAAAATGCCTGCACCAAACAGCAACAAATTGCCACGTCCGCCAGGCAATTACGGCAGCCCTAAACTTGCTACCTCTATTCCACGTGAGGCCCAATTCGAAGGTGAAGATTTCGGGGATGATTTCCGGCCTATGGATGATAATTTAGCCGCTGGATATGATCGTGGGCATAAACGCCGTGAATTACAAGAACCAAGATGGCGTCAAAAAACGTTACGTGCTCCAGCATTTGAGCCTGATGATTTTGCGTCTGACGAAGACGCAGCGTTTGCTCAATTAAATCCTACAGTCGAAGGTTGGACGGCTGAAGACAGGGCTAAAGACGAAGAACAACTTCTTGTACGTCACCCAGTAGCACAAATCGCACCTGCACGCCATAAGCCAGCAAGACCAAAACAAGACAAGACTAAAGATCAACAGCAGAAAATAAGTATGGCAATAGACTTATTAAAAGCTCAACAGATCTCAGCCCGCCATTGGGTTTATTGGTCTAAACAAAAAGATCGTTATATTCAATTAACAAAAGCGGATTTATTGGAATTTGGAAGATTATTGTGGCAAAGTCCTGGGCCCCAGGCACAAGATAAAACATTAGCAGAGTGGAGTACCCAAAATATAGGGCAGCAAATGCCTGAAGGTTGGACACCCAAAGATGGGTCTGGGGAATAAATATGAATAGGAAACACCAACAAGCAATTAGTTCAGCGTTCGACCTAGTGGTTGGGCGATTAACAAAATTAGCAAATCAGCCCGAAAAATTGGCTTTTGAAGCTGGTGATTTTGTAAAAACCGCGACACATGGGCCTGGGACAGTGTTAGAGTGTCACGATAACGACGTAATCGTTAAATTGGCTTCGGGTGGTGTCGAAGGATTTAATGTGGATGAATGCTTACTAGCGGATCCACGCGAATTTGTCGCCCCAGAGGCAAAACAAGCGCGAATCAAGGAAGCCCTTTCTGTGGAGCCAGAAGCAGGCTTAGCAATTATTGCTGAGCCTACAAAAGACTCAAATCATAATTATCAGCTTGTCGTAGGTTGTGAACGTTGGGCCCGGGCTCACTTGTCGGATGAGGCTGTTGCTCAATATGTTGAGCAAACATATCCTGAATTGTATGTTGTTGCAGGTGAGTTAGACGAGAATACAAATCGTTATTTTATCACAGCACAAACAGCAAATCGATCGCAGCAAAGCCGAGGTCATCCTCCGCCGCCAGCGCCAAGCGGCTGGGGTGCAGGTAGCGATTATACCGCCGCCCCAAAGGCTGATGAAATGATCGCTCAAATGAAACCTGCTGATGTTGAGGCAGCCAAAAATCGATTTAAACCGAACGAGCAAGCTTCTGCGCAACGAGCAAAAGAGATTCGTCAGCGCAACAACAAGGCGCAACCAGCGGCACGACAGACTTTGGGTGGTCCTGGATTAAATGTGGCAAATCGTAAAATGACTGCTGAGTCGATTGTAAAACGGGACCCTGCTTTTGAGCTGGAGGCAAAATACGCTCAAGGAAGTTTAGTTATTGCTAAGGTGACCTGGCCGGTGGAGTCAGCGAAAGATTTGAACGATGAGACCATTGCTGCCCGTGTGGCGCGCTTTGTAGAAGGAGACGCCGTTAACTGCGGTTTAGGCCATCTTGGTGTAGTGCGCGTTGTTAAGTTTGAGCCAAAAAAGGGATCAGCACAGGTCGAATTTACCGCATCAGAAGCGCGTAATATGCTGCCACAAAAAACCGCTGCTATAGATCCCTCGAACCCGTTTCATCCAGCAAACGGCGTGGGAGTACCACGAGATAATACAAAAGAAAAAAACCCATTTCCTGATCATCCTGATCAACAGGGTATACTTCCTTTTGAAGTTTATGATAACTCTGAAGGATATTTACGTTTAGTTGGTTGGGTGCCAAGACCTACGTTTGACGAACGTACAGGCCGAGCATCACCAACTCAAATGGTGCATTGGATGAACCCTCACGGGCATAAAAGGGTAGGGCCTCCTTATTACGAAAAGGGAGAAGAACTAAAAGTTAAACGAATAAAAAAAGGGCCTGTGGGCGCTTTTCTCCTTTTAGAATAAATGCGACGACGTGCAGCAAAATGGGCGAATCATAGGTCTTCACTGATTATCGTAGATGTGCAACCAGAATATGAGCGCAACATAAGTTTTGACGTTGCCGAGTTACTTCGCTCTGCTCAAGAGACGTATAATAAAATACTTGTACTTTGGAATGGTCCAGATCTTGGTTTTTGCAGTCAGAATGAGCTAATAGCTTATTATGCAGAAAAGCTTGATTATGAGGCTGACGAGTTTTTAGCGAAAGCTACATTTTTCGATAAAAGTTATGGCTTTTTTCGTGACTTAATGGATCATCCTTGTTTTGATCATTATGCTATCGTGAAAATCGTATCTTACATGATTCAACGCGGTATAAATGATATTCGGGAATTGTCTGAACAAGATGTTCAAAATATCGGTGTGTCGGATTTATTGCATGAACAACTTGAAGACTATGGATTTTTTATTCCCGATTTACAATCCATTTTAGAAGATTGGAATGGCTCTGACATTTGTGGCGGCGGTCAAAACGAATGTTTAGCAGAAGTTGAAATTCTTGCAGAAGCTATGAATCTTCGCTTTAATCAGGTTCAGGCGTTTATTTATGCGTAAGTTTGCTAAAAATGCGGCAGAATTTCAAGCTGCTCTGTATGCGCTGAATACAGCAATCACAACAAAACTAAAACCCGAGATGACTGATTGGTGGATTGCATATCATATCCGTAATGAGTATAGTGATTTTTTTCGTGCAGCATTACCATATATGCGCACAATTCTAGAAGAAAAACAAATACCGCAGCAAGACGCTAAGGCAATCGAAATTGCTATGCGTGAAATAAATCAAAAGGCACGCGGAGCAAACGCGTCGAGAACACCAAAAGGACTTGTCAGTTGGTTTAATAAAAATCTGCCAAAATTCCAGCTTTTGTTAGCGGCAGATCAATGGCCTGCGCGAAATACAACGTCTGATCTCATTAAAGTTGGTAATTTCAGTGTTCATAATACAGTAGGTCTTTCAGCGGAAGAATTTAAATTTGTTAGCTCAATTGTTGAACAAGCGTCACAACTTTTAAGCAGTAAATTTGCAAGTGTACTTTATGGTGATGTTTATGTCGTTGGTCAATTACAAGACCGAAATGCTGCTGCTTGGTATGAATATAAATCAGATAAAGTCTATATTCGATTGTATGATCGTTCCAGGGCGCTCCATGATTTACTTCACGAGCTAAGTCATAGATATTATCGGAAATTTACAGATGCTCATGCTCAGCGTGCTTGGCAGACATATCACATGCGCTTACATGCGCGTATGCCTGCGATGGCGGTACAACTTCTTAGGGAAACAGATCTTAAAAATGAAACACACTTAGAGTTTGGGGATGATGTCTACATAGTAAAAAGTCAAGCTGAAAGTCTTCTAACTCTTACAAAAATGAAAAAATCAACAGGCAAAACTAAAGAAATGATTGTTGATAAATCAAGCTTTTTTACGATTGTAGCGCGTTATCGTGCCACAACCGCATTATTTACGTCCCAGTACGCAAGCACAAATCCTGAAGAACATTTTTGTGATTCTGTTGCTGATTTTGTGCTCAATAAATTAAACCAAGAACAACAGGAAGCGTTAACTACTATTTTTAACCTGTGAGAGTTAAAAATATAACACAATCCGTTCAGGCCATTATGCTGGTGTTACCACCAGTACGTAATTACAAACGAAGTCACTCGTGCTGGTTAAACCTTAATCCAGGAGCTGAAGCTGATATACGTACAAAATTCAATTTAACGCCTGCGCAAATGCAGGTTGTTCTAGATGAGAGCGCTGACCTTAATTCTGCGCTTCATGGCGGCCGTCTGCTCAATCTTAACATCACCCCAGAACCAACCCCAGAACCAACCCCAGAACCAACCCCAGAACCCGAGCCAAAAAAACGTGGACGAAAAAAGAAATCTGAGGTAAAATAACTAGTGAGTGAAAACGCTAGTTTCAGATAATCCTTTTATATTCGTTCAACATCAACAATCCCAAGTCTTTATTGGGGCGCAGTCACTCAAAGCTTTTCGACAGATTCTTCAACAAAGCTACGCTCGGGATAACGGTCGAGGCATTTATCGTTCTTTAGCAGCGGATGCAACAGAGTCTTATTATACTGCTTATTTGTATAAGTTTGACGCAGACCTTGAGGTTAACCGGCGCTATGCGCTTCTGTATGACTCTTTTCATTGGGTAAAACCGAATGACTGGATTGATTCTTATATTCAAGATACTGATCTTGCAAAAGAATATGCTCGGGTTTGGGCACACTGCACGAAAGAGCAACAATATCAACTCTGGTGCGAATTTCTCATGGAAACACCTATGATAAATCCATATTTAAGGCACATTAAAAGATCTCAAAAAGAGCATCGTTGGTGGGCTATCTCTCCAAATATAGCCGATTCACACGCACCTTTCCCTGTAAAAGAAAACGCGTATCGCTGGCTTGTTTATCCTGGGGCTCCTGCCCTCTACAAACAAACTCATAGAGAGATAAAAGAATTTTTTCTTTTGAAAGAAGAAAAGGCTAAACAGGCGAAAAAACAGCAACAAGCTCAGCTTCAACGAGAAGCTGAGCAACAAGAACATGATCGACGCGTTCAGATACTTGAAAAGTATAAAGGAAAAAAATGATCAATTTTGATGAAGTAGAAATCGCTCGACGATTTGTTGTACAGTTTATCTATTAAGAAGATGTGAACTCTTGTGTTTTATGTTCGTTAACCCCTGAATTACAGCGTAGTGTTAACGCTACGTGGCGCGCGACATCAAATCCTGTAAACATTATTGCATTTCTTAATCACGCCGCAATTTCGTTATCTGTGGATGATGTACTCACACACTACCAGCAGCACATAACATCAGAGCTTGCGCCTGCGCTATCGGCTACTCCTGAGTTAGAAGCGCCTAACGAATATACGGAGCTTTATGAGCTGTACAAAAAGCTGAAAGATTTAACACTGTTGATTCACTCAACCGGTGTTGAAGGCAATACGGCCAACCTGATTAAATTATTCACAGTAACTGGGAATTATTTGACTGCGATGGCTAAGGTCAAGCAAGCCGACAAATTGACCGCTGACGTAATGGTCGAACTTGCAAGTTTATTATTTTCAAATATGGTCATTCCGATGCGTGAAGTCATGTTAACTTGGGCGAATCGGTTGCGCGCTGGTGAAAGCCCAGAAATGTTGGCGCTCGCGATTGAACAAGCCGCAAATGGTGGACTACGCCCGATATTTGAAGCAAAACTACAAGACGCCTTACGAACAATTGCCGCGAAATATAAGATCCCACTTGCACTTTTGAAAACGCTATTGTAAGGATGTGCAAATTAACATTACTAACCTTACCACAGCCAATCTGGTTTTAGACCTGAATTTTGGCGATCGTCGGCGCCGCATTCGGCGCGAATTAGCTGCGCAAGAATCCTTTGATATAGGCGATTTAGCGACACTTGATGAGTTAAATCGTGAGCCTACAATTCGACGCCTAGTTGCTGCGGGGAATTTGCGCGTGCAGGCTGCCCGAGAATCTGGTGATTTGCCTGGGGCGAACGACTTTTTATTTCTCGCAGGTCAACCGTACGATGAGACAGTTATTGAAGTCTCTTTTGCTGCTGCGGCAACAGGCGCTGCGGATGATGTCACTGTAGTCTCATCTTTGCCGTTTAGCGCTGAGCTTGTTGGAGCCGAGTTGATCTCGACTGAGCCTGGCCTTGCGGGTGCTACAGGCGTGCTACGATCGGCTACAGGAGGCGCGGGCTCGGCACTAAGTTCTTTGCTCCCAGCGAATCGTAGCGTGGCTACAACGGGTGTTGTGGTTGCGACAAACGTTGCTACGGCCACTGTGGCCTTAAACCATGAGGTGCTGCCAGGTGCGTTATTGTATACCTCGGATGTAACAACAAACGTTGCACAAGCCAACCCAGTTGCCGTGACCAGCGTAACAGCAACGACCGTTGTTTATCCATTGACCACAGGCGACGGTGCGTTGGCAGACGGCGCTGGGTTCTTGCATCTGACTACGCGGTCGGAATCACAACTCTTAACTGTGCCGAGCTTAGCACGAGGTTCGGCTGTGTATCTCCGCCGTAGTGATCGTGATTTTGCAGGTATTGTTCGACTTCGGTTACGCCGTACGACTTAATTCTTTATGCTAGCCAAGATCAAATTGGCTAACCACACCTTTTCAGGTGATACTTGCCAAACACCCAACGAACATAGGCAAGGCTTACAAGGACGGCCGATGCTCAAAGAGCGTGAAATGCTCTTGTTTGAGTTTAAGTCGGCTGACTACCACACTTTTCACATGGGCTCAGTCAACTATCCCATTGATATTGTTTGGTGTGCATGGGGTCGCATTACAAAAGTAGCAAAAAATTGCCAACCACATTCCAAAGATACTTGGACTGGCTATGGAAATATAGTTGTTGAGCTTTTAGGCGGCACTTGTCAAAAATTAGGAATTGGAGAAAATCTTATGTTTAAGCGTGTTGCAGTTGCGCCTGATGAAATTCTGGAAGCTACACCAGAGCAGTATAAGAAAAAACAGCGAGAGCATGAACGTGAGCAAGAAGACCTTACATACGATCACGCTTATCGTCGTAAGTTAAAAGAGCCTTATGCACAGGGCATTTCAAGTTACTTCGAAGAACCGCTATACCACACGAATATCGATGAAACGCCTCGTGATGTACCACCACTCGATGTCTCTGACCTTTTCAAAGACATAGAAGAAATGAAAGCGCGCATTTTGGCCGTTGTAGCGTTGGCAACGCCAGAAGAAATTGAATTTTGGTCGCGCTGGTATTTCTTAGCCCGCGATGACGTGCGCCAAATTGCACAAAAATATAATCTCTCATTTCCAAATGTCGCTGCGGCTGCGGCTGCACTTAGTCCTGGATCAAAATGGACCTTAAATTTACAAGCTTTAGAGCGTATAATTCGAGTTTGGTTAATGCTTCAGCAAGGCTTACTTACTGAAGGTGACATACCACTCGCAAAAATTCCAGCCTATCCAAAAAATATCCAGAAGGCTATCTCTTTGCTGGAGTATGATGGCACACCTCCTGCTGAAGCAATTTCAAAAGATGGCCCCAAAGTTCAAGCATTTTATTTATCTCTTCTAGATCCGCGCATAAACGAAGAGCGCCTTGTTTTAGACGGACACGCAATCAATATCGCACGAGGTGAACGTTTAGGCTTAAAAGGCTTACGTGCGCCAACAATCAAAGAACGTGAAGCTATGCTCACAGCGTATACAGAAGCCGCTGATGAGCTTGGGATAAAGGTTCAAGCGTTACAAGCACTCACTTGGTTTATTTGGAAAGTTTATGTAAAAGGCGAAACAAAAGCCCAAAATAAACAAGCACAATCCATTTTTGGTTTTGGCGAAGAATTACCGACTAATTGGTCAGTCTCACAAGTCGAGCGTGTGATAAATGTTGTCTCCAATCGCATCGCAAGTTATCGTTTTCCAAACGCCCCTGTGCTGCACTACCAGGGGCATTTAAGAGATGAAGGTGAAGGCCCGCATCATATCGCTAAAGGTGCCGCTGATGTGGGTGTACGAATAAATACACACTCTAATTTAAGTGTATATCTAGAAATTCCAGTGTTTATCCGGGAAGGGGTACCGCAAACACCTACTGTTTTTAAGTTTGCTGGAGTTTATTATCCACTCGCACAGGAATCTTTTGATAAAGTATTAGCTACACATACGTTTTACGATACACATCACAATCTTTACGCTCAGCCCGGAGAGGATGAAATACTTCCTCAACAGCGTAGACCTATTGTTCATGCGATATGACCTCGTTAGCAGCACTTTGGGAGCCAATCACCCCGGGTATTGTTGCGACCGCTAACTCATGGAACCTACCACGCGCAAAAAACATCATTGAATTTATTACTTCTTCTGAATATCTAAATCAAACAGCAGCGTGGGATTATTGGGGTTCGCTGCAAACCCTGATTGAGTTTTTCGAGTTATACTGCCCAAATTGTAATCGGGGCCCCCTTCAACTCTGGGGAAAAACGAAAAAACAAATCACACAGTTAGTTTTACTGGAATATAATCAAGCAATTGATCAAGACCAATGTCCAAAATGTAAAACAACGCGGCTTGAGTTTGAGCAGCAAACTTGGTTTACAGGATTTAATCAATATCACTTACTTGCGGGTCAGCGCTCGGGCAAAACATTCACAGGCGCTCAAATTGCTTGCTATATCGAACATATTTATCACTGCACCGCCCAAACACACCCGATTGGATTTGCAGGCTACCTGAACTTATCGCCGGACACAAAATTTTCAATTTCGTTTATGGCACAATCTTTATTGCAGAATAAAGAAACAATGTGGGCGATTTATCGTTCAATTCGAACACGTTCGCCTTGGTTTCAGCGATACGTTTTATGGGTTAAAAATGAAGAAGAAAAACAAAAAACAACAAGTGGAATGCGCCCGTGGATTTATGATGAGCAAAGTGTAAATATCATCCACAATGAACATCCAAAAGAAAAACTGATCATTGACGCGCTTACGTCAAACTCAAACGCACAAGCAGGTCGTACACGTGTTTGTAGCTTTATCGATGAAATGGCACGTATGGAGCGCGGTAGTGGGCCGCGTTCAGCGCGAGAAATTTATACGACGCAAGAGGCATCGTTATTAACGGCGCGGGCTAGGCGTCGTTATACAGAAAAACCAAATCATTGGATTGGTGCTATATTTAGCTGCACGTCAACAATGAGCCGTGCTGACTATGCTTGGGAATTATGGCAGTCGAAAGATAAAATTCCCAATTTTTATTCTCGGCGTAAAGCGACATGGGATTTTAATCCTAACGTGACTCGAAAAGATTTAAGTGCTGAATGGGCAAAAAATCCGGTCGATGCTGAGCGTAATTTCGGCGCAAATCCGCCAGGCGCAGCGAATCCGTTAATCATGGATCCCAAAGTTTGGTATGATTTAACGATTGATTTGACTGCCAAGCCTACAGCAGATGTGCGTGCAATACAGCAAGATGGGTTTGTTAAAGCTTATCTTGATATTGCTCAACGTGATTACGATACCCCACGCATCATTTGTTGGGATACTGCACACAATCACGATTCATTTTCTGGTGCTTGCGCACATTTAGAATATGATACTACTGGGCGTAAAATTGTTGTTTATGATTGGGTATTACGGTTATTGCCATCACATGGTCAGCGTGTGGATTTTGACTCCGTGACTGAGTTTCAGCGCCAGCTATCTCAATTTCATAAAGTGATTGCTGTAATTTTCGACCGCTGGAATACTGTGCAACTTATCCAACAAACAGAACGTATTTGGCCCTCAGCAATGGTTTTTCAGCGCAGCACAACAAGTGAAGATTACGTGAAATGGATGCGCGCAAGTATGGAAGGACGTATCCGGATGCTTCCTGGCGAGGCTGGCGAAGTTTATTCTGATCAATTTAACGGATTGTCTTTTGCACATCCGCCGACGTTAAAAGGTCCAGCGTGCGCTATTTATGAAGCGCTAGGTATGGAGCGCGATCCGATAACCGATAAGGTTCATAATCCCAATAAAGGGAAGGAGCAGGGTCATAATAGCGATGACACGATTCAAGTTTGTGTCGCCGCAGCATGGATGTGCTTAGAGGGTGATTACAAAATCCCGCGTCCCAAAAATCAAGCAGCCGTTGCCATATCGACGCAACTTAGAAATCAACCTGATATGGGTTCAGTTTTTACGCCTAGCGCTTCTCGTTGGTATCCCGGTAGAGGATCACGATTATGATAAATGACGATAAAAATCCACACGGGATTCCTGATGAACAAATTGTCCAAATGGATAAAAAATGGGGGCGCAAGCTTTTTGAAGCATTTGCAAGCTACCCCGCAGCAACTTCCTCAAAACAAGAGGGAATTCGTCAAATTGACGAAATGCTCTCACGTGATGGATTTGTTCGCGAAGCACAGGCGATGTTGCCAAACTCATCTATCACTCAAGGCGATCATTCTTTTTCAGCAATGCGCCCTTACACGCCGGAATTTGATACCCAGGCGAGAGCGCAATATCCGAGATTACGCACTACAGCGAACCATTATTGGCGCATGTTCCACAAAATGGATGGCACGTTTGGCGCTGGTGTCGATTTATACGCTGATCAAGCGTTTGGAGCTTTTCAGCTTAGCGGCGAAGGTGTAGATGGCGAAATTCGCGCAACTTTTGAGCAGTCAATTTCAAAGTCACAACTTGTTGCGAAATTGCCTATGATTGGCAGGTCATATCTTGTAGATGGCGAAGCGGTCATTCATAATATGTTTGGTCGTAATGAAGGCTATTGGACCAAAATATCCCTAATAGATCCAAATTTTATCGATGTTTTACGAGCACCTGCTTTTGATCTTGACCCGATTTTGATGTATTCACCAGATCCTGCGTTTAAGGATTTTTTGAAGCGTCAGCATCCAGGTGTTGCAGAATATCGGGCGTTGTTACCGCCTGAATTGTTGGGCGCGATTGAATCCGGTCAAAAATTAACACTAAGTCCTTCAAATACTACATTTCTAGCGCGTAAACTGCTTGATTGGGATGTTCGTGGCACTTCTATTTGTAGCCGCTTATGGCAAGTATTTATGCTTGAAGACGCCGTTATGGAGGCGACTTTAGCGACTGCGCGCCGAAGTGCTGGCCCTATTCGGGTCGCAAAATTAGGTGCTCCAGATCAGCAATGGATCCCGCCGCCTGAAGAAGTTGCGCGCGTAAAAATGATGCTTGCCCAAGCGGAACTAGATCCGCTGACTTGGTTTGTTTATCACTATGGCATAAATTTTGAACTTGTCGGCGCAAATGAGCGCGTAATGATGATTGATCGTTATTATGACATTATTGAAAGAATGAAACTCGTCGCTCTTGGATTGAGCAAAGGCTTTTTGCACGGCGAAGTCACATACGCGAGTGCGAATTCAGGGCTAAGTGTTTTCTTACGTAGGCTCCATAATTTCCGAGCCCTTGTCGAACATCAATATATTATTGAAAAATTCTTGAAACCCATTGCGAGGTTTAATAAATTTGTCAAACCGACGCCAGCGGAGATTTCCCACGGCGTTCGAACGCGACGTTCACCAGATGATATTGAACGGCGGTTAATTGTGCCTGGGTTGGAGTGGGAAGTTTCCCTAGATCCAAACGTGGATGCAGCAAAGATAAATGCACTACAAGCACTCGACGAAATGGGTGTTAAATTTTCGAAAACAACACTTGCTGCTCTTGTTGGCCGTTCATGGGAAGGTGAGCTGGCTCAAAAAATTCGTGACGCTCGCCGCGAACAATTGTTATTATCTTCAAATCCAGATGTTGCAACGAAAATTATGAGTCCAACAGAGGGCGGCGGCGGGGGCGGTGGTTTCGGTGGTGGTTCGGGTAGCGGCAATATGCCTGGACTTGATTTTGGCAGCGATATACCTCCGCCAGATATGCCTCCGCCAGATGGCGCTGAGCCTGCTCCAGGCGGCGCTGAGCCTGCTCCAGGCGGCGCGGCAGGCCCTGGCCGAGGTGTCGTGCCGGGCTTCAACAGCCCGCGACGTTGGACGGCTGATGTGATCGACGATTTGCGCTCGATTTTACAAGGTAAAACAAAAACACCAACAACACGGCTCGGGGAAGATTTTATTTATGATGTTGATCAACCAAATCCAACAACTCTTTTGCGTTGGTTGGATGGACGCGGTATTACCAGCCGAGATGCTGAAGCACTAGTATCCCAAGTTATACCTGATTTTGATCAGTTACCACTATAATAAACGCCACGAAACATCGAACCCGCAGGCGAGCTAGAAATAAGATTCTGAAAACGTAAACTGGGGCCGACTTGTGTTAAAGTTCCACCCATTTGCACAAAATGTAGCTTGAATTTAGGAACCATAGTATCAAGGCGCCCCAATAATTTCTGGGTAAAAGCCGCAATTTTTGCTTGGTGGTCTAAGCTAAAGCTATGGCCTTGATCGCCAAAGTTTGGCAAATCAGTATCAATGGCAAAAAGTTCTTGTGCGTTGAGCGCAACAACACATGCGGCGTCAAGCAGTAAATTATGGAATTGCCATGGAAAGGTAGCTACGTCGCTACCTGTTGGATAGGGCTGATATTGATTTATGATCGAAAGCCCACCTTCGAGGTATGAAAAAAGCATAGCATCTGAAAAACCCAACGGAAAATAATTCGCCGGGTCTGTGTCTAGACGTTTTCGAGCTTTATCTAAATAACCTCGTAGCGCAGTAATAAAGCGGGCGGCAGCTACTGGTATAACGTTTAATACTTGAGTGCTTGTTTCATTTCGTAAGGCCGCTCCGGTACCTGTTGCCCAAGTCCAAACAAAGGTGTGAGGCCCAATTTCATCAGTTTCTGTTTGCGCTGGAATGTTAACTGCTGCGGTAGGATCTCCATAACGCACAGCATAGATGCCAGTTTCTGGGTTTATTATACGCGTTGTTAGCGCGATTGGAGTCGTGGCACCTGGCGTATAAACGTTACAAACTAAATTTGCTGCTGCTGTAAGTTGTTCGCCAACAGCTCCAGAAGCATCTGCTGAGACCGCTTCGACACCGAGCCTTAAGTCTACTATGCCATTTTCGTAACAAAGAGCAAAAGGTTCACTTATTCCCGCCACTCTCTAACAATAATGCTTGCCTACTTTTTCGTAATTTTTGTGCTGCTTGTACAACCGCTTCAACAGCTTTTAGTGCTTCTGTTAGCGCAGGCTGGCATTCCGTTAAATTAACGAGTTGTGGAGTAGTTGGGGCCTCGAAAATGGGCTCAGAATCATAGGTCACAAAGTAACAATAGTCAACGCTCGCTATCTTTTCGTAATTCTCGGACTTGATGTGTTAGTCCAAGAATTGTATTAGCGTGTGCGTCAATTGTCTTATTTTGCTCTTGCATAAGTGAGATAAGACTCTTGCTATATGCGCTAAGAGCTGCAACCATATCCTGATGCGTTTGCCTTTCGTGATTACGCGATTTTACGTATAACAACCCCAGCCAAGTAATAGCTGCGGTTAACATACTCACAACAACGGCAAACACCCAGGTACTCACATGGCCTGGCGGTGGTAAATTTTGGATAACTTGAGTTAACGGCTCCACTCACTTACAATACAAGTGAGGCGGCTCGACGAATTGAGTCAAAATCGTAGTAAGAACTCACTTCTCCACAAGAATAATAAGGCGTTAGCGCTGATGTTAGTGTACTTTCTGCATACTGACGGTATACACACACCAGCCGATCAGCAGAACTATAAGTTGTGTCAACAAGACCCATTTTTTGTTTTTTTGTAGGATCAGTTGTTGGGTCTTTTCCAACAGGTCCCCGATACTTGTCGCTGTGTGCATAACTTGTTTTATATGCAAAGCGCAAGGTATCCCGATTTACTTTTTGCAAGAGTCCTGCGCCCATTCCAAACACAACGTTTGAACTTGCAAATTTATTCTTCTCTAATTCAGAGAGAATATCTTCGATTTGCTCAATATCAATGCCGTCGCCTTGAATCACACTACAATTATTTAATTCATTGAAACCTAGCGAGTTTTGTGTTGTACCGAATGCCTTCGCAAGTGCATGCACGCAATAAAGTACTGTTGCTACCGGATCGCCAGAGTCCGGGCGCACAACTAAACGGGTGCTTTGAGCTGTCACAGCTTCACTTTGGCTACACCAAAATTGTACGGCTTCTTTTAAGTTGTAAGTATCACTTACAACTGATAAAATCCCGTTAGGGATTTGCTCAAGTGCGTGTCGAAAACTCGCCTGTTCGCCATTTCGACCCCAAGTGGTCACAGTCGAATGTTCGGTTGCGGGCACAGAATGACCTACAGCCAGACCTGCCTGTGTAGGATAATTCTGTTGGATAAATTGCAGCGCCGTCATCGTATCTGTACCCATAAATTGGGTTAAGTGCGCTGCGCCGCCAATCGCAGCCTGTTCAGGGCAACTTACACCCCGAGAGCCAAAATCATGCAGTTGATAACGCACGTGATCTGTGTTGTCACAGGTACGTTTAGCAGCGGCCAATAAAATATGTTTAACCAGCGCTGATTTTGTCGCAACGGTAATTGGGTACCAAACCCGCATAAGTTGCGTTTCCAGCCAGCTAGGTAACCACGCATATTCTGGATTTGTACTTTCCGTAATCAGCAAGGGTACGCCAACAGGCGCGCGGGTGCCTTCTGGCAAAGCTCGAATAAGGACGGGAAATTGTCCGCCATGGTCCGAATACATTTTAAGCCATCCAGCCTTATTAAAGGGCACTCCATGCTCTTGACAGACAGCGGAGGCTTCATAAATGTCGTTTTTTGTAAAACCTTGGGCCAAACGCTTAATAATTGGTGTTAACCCAAAAAACACTAATGAGTCACTAAAATCGTTTTCGCGCGCTTCGAGATATGAAGACGCATAACTGAGCCCAGGCGGGTAAAATTGGAAATGACCCTGTTTATATGAGTCCGTGTCTAACAGTAAATTTTGACTCATTTAGTTCTCCTGCTCGGCAATTTCGCGTGAGTAGATCATAAGGGTCAATCCCTCTAAGGGTGCTCCTTGCCCCCGAGCGTGCCGATAAGCTGCCTGCGGATCGGGCATGTGTTTACCGTCAAGATAATAATACGAATCTGTTTTATCCTTAATTACGTAAGCTCGATCAGGGCCGTATTCGGGCTCATAATCCTGATCTTGAGGGCGGATTTGAATATCCGGATGGCGGAGCTTAAATTGTTGCTCCGCCATAATCTGGGCCTTTGCCTGTTTCATTTTATTCTCCAATCTCCTCTTGGAAGATCTGTTGAGCAGCATCCCACGAGAGAGCCTTGTTTGTCAAATTTAATGCACGTAAATTATGTGGAATGGCATCCAACATAGTACGATAACGAAAAGTTAAATTTTCGGCCAAAGACAACCAATCGGTTGAGCTATCAAACTTAATAGCATAAAGTTCGTTTAATAGCGGCTCTGGCTTGCGCAGGTGCATTTTGCCAAATGCCGCTAGCTCGTACGCATTATGCGCGCAACGTGCAGCATGAGCTGCTAATTTTCGTCGTGTGTACAATGGGCGTTTTTCGTTTTTAGCCTGGTCCAAAGCGCGGTATGAGAAACCACTCATATTTAGAATTGCTTCATAATTTACACACGATGAAAGCTTCACGTGTGGAGGTTTTTCAAGGTACGCCAACTCGACCATTACGGTGTCACCATGGCAAACTGCTCGCAAAAATGATAAAATATCAATTTCTGTGTGGTTTGATCCATGCTGCCTACGCGCAAGCTGCGTATTGGGCTGAACTTGTAGATAGGTGGCCCGCGACGGGTACAGCAGCGTCACGAGGTCTTCGTCAGAATCAGGCCCGTCAAGTCCATACGCCCTGGAGCCCATAACATACGTCTCGGTCGGTTTAATCAACTGCATCGATTAAAACTCCAACGCCCGCGCCAATGAGCGCACCAATCCCAGCGCCGAGCATAGCGCCCAAAATCGCGCCTGGCGCACTACGTTCGTCGGAGAGCGCGAAACTACCGGTGGCTGCGCCTCCGCCAGCGCCGAGCACAGCGCCCACTACAACGCCAGCCAGAGGCCCATAATTGGGTGCTCCTTGTTTAGATGCCAGAGGCACTGGCACAACCCAGGCATCAGCGTCAGCGTCTCGTGCTGCCCCCATGGATTGCAACACTGCTTCAGCAGCTCGCCTGCGGGCCACTTGCTGTGTCAGCTCTCGTGCACAGCGCACAGCCAAGTCCAGGTCTGTGGTTGTGCTTGTATTAACCGTTAATAACAGTGCTGCTAGACTCATCGTTACCCTCGTAAGAAACTGTGATAGATGTTTTATCTAAAAACGGATATGTAGTGACGAGTACACCAAGCATTGATGAAAACGCTAGCAATTCCTCGCACTTGTATTGGCCGACTCTAGCTAAATCCAGCAACGTGTAAAACACGTCCGACTCAATGACGCGATCCTTCAGCTCGCGAACAGAAATTGTGGAATTTCCGGCAGGCAAAATATATGTGTGCCACAAATCCATAAGTTGTGGACTTGTTAGCCGATACACCACCCGCGAGCACTCGATTTTAAGCATTTTGAGCATCCTGAAGTTTGTAGATGGCCTCAATTGCTTGATCGAGGATTGCAGAGTCAGCTTCTCGACCTTCAGCGTCAGCAGCGCGCCGAGCGAGCTTCAACTGCCATAAAGTATCGCTATGGTCTTTTACGACCGTCGTTGCTGCGCCAGCCATTAACACCGCTTGTTGCTCATGTCTGTGCCATTGGTCCATGTAGGACCGGACCGCTTTCGCGGTGCTGATTCCACCGCGCTCATACGCAATCGTACTCGAAGTCCAACCTGCAACCCGAATCATGCGCACCGTGGCCGCTAAGAGTGGCAACAATGCCTGTCGCCCGAACATTGCACCGCCCATCGGCGCGTTGTCCATTTTTTCATACTCTTCGACCAAGGCGCTAAGCGCCATGTCGATTTCAAAAAAATCCGAGCGGCACATTGCCGCTTGACCGAGAAAATCTGCCATGCAGGAAGACCCGACAACCTTCCACGCATCTTTATTTTTACAGATGTAAACGTTTGCCCGAGCGCGGGCAACCCCACAGTGTTCACAATCGAATTTTTCTGCCCGCGCTCGAATCGTTTTGGGGATTTCCGTTTCGTCCCCATACGGCTGGGTTAACACGACTTGGCGGTCGTTTTTGTTTTCGCCGGTCAGGAGATCTACTTTGGCTACGAGATTCCAGCCCTCGTAACCAAGAAGTTTGGGCCTGGTCAGAGACAAATCCACAACCCGCATCAGAGTGCCACGCCCTTCGGCGCCTTCGAACGAGCGGAGTTTGGGAGCGCCAAAGCTCCAAGCCAAGCCTTTATAGCCCTTTTTGAGGGCACGTTGAGTCAACTTCTGGAGCCGCCCCTCGATACGAGGGACGGCCGTAGCGGCAACCGTGTAGATGTTGGTGACCAGCTCGTTGTTCATGTTCAGACTCTACACGGTTGCTGATTCAAACGCAATGAAAAAGAATGAGGTCTCGTAAATGCGTGAAGCTACGGGCTTCACCCAACTCAGCAGCGTGGCTGGGCCATTCAGCTTGTGCCGCTTTAATCGCCTTCGCCAGCGTGACCGCTAAACACACCGACGCTTTCGTCGGTTCTTTGGCACGCAAAACCATAGTGTGCGCCAGCGCAAACCCGCTCAGCCCCTTTCCCTCTCCCCCCGTGTGGACGTACGCATCGGCCCATTCGGCCGATTCATAGAGCTTGAACTTCTTTTGTACCTTGCTTTTTTGCCCGTCCGGAATGAACTTCCGGTCGAATCGCTGCTCTTCGGCAGGCGCGAGCATCCAGCACCAGCCGTATTGCGTTTGAATGAGTTTTGCATCGACGCGACGCGGGCCGCGCCCGTCATCGTGCATCAGGCAAGGGAACAGCCATTGCCCTTCGCACTCGGCGAGAAAAGCACGCGAAGCAGCAGCCGACGCCTCTAACCCAGAGGCGTGTTGCGAGAGACACCCATCGGTGTCGCTACGCTCGAAAGAGTCGTATTGCCGCTGAAGGGCGGCAGCGCGATCAGCACGATGCTCGCTCGCGGTTTTTCCGTGGTAAGTACCAATCGTGCTGGGGATGAGGCGGAACGCTTGTTTGATGTCCATAAACAGACCCTAGCACAGCTCTTGGGTCTGTACAACAACTATTTTTTGGGCTTCCGCTTTTTCTGCGGCTCCACCCAACCAAGGGGCTGGGTCACAACGCGGTTTACCCGCGTTACCTTTTCGCCTTGCGCGCGAGTGATATGTTTGGTCACCGTGCCAGAAACCAACAAAAACTGGTCGCCCACCACAGCCTGCTGAATTTGGTCGGTTGTGCCTGAATAGTAAAAGTCAAAAACCGTGCCATCAGCACAGTCTACGACCACACAGTAGTCACTGATTCCAAAATCGCCGGGTTGCCGTGATTTCGTTACCAACCGGACCGTGCGTGGAGCCCCGCTTTGGATTTTATCCCCTACCACGCCCCAAGAGGTGGACTGCGGGAGCGTTTGTCGCCAATTTTGCATCATTTCGCGGGTGTAGGTGGCCGCCGCTGAACAGGCAAGCCCGACCAACTGGTCAGGCACATAGCCAACGAGGGCAATAGCCCGAAGGCTTTTCATGTATTCCGAGACAGATTCATCGTCCGGAATGGCAAGCATCCAGTCAAGGATGCTCTCAGCTTGCGCCCAGTCGGCCTCGGTAGGCTCATCAAACGTGTTCGACATGCAGAGAACATAACAGACATTGTAGCAGTGTGAAAGCTTTTTTTGTTTGGCTTGGAGCTTTTTTGTTGGGCGTGCTCACCTTTGGTTTATGGGGTAAACTACGCCGCTCTGTAGAGGCCGTAAACGATGCGCCAATCGTCAAACGAGTGCAGGTACCTGCTTGGCAGGTCCAGCACACAAAAGAGCTACAAAGGGGTCTGGATGAAGCTAAAACCGACGCCGAGAAGCGGCTAGCAGTGGAAAAAATCTTGGCAGATGCCGCGCGCGACTAGCGCGTCAGCCAACCGACGGTTGTATTCTTGAAACGGGGCAAACCCGTCCACAAGTTTTGACCAAGCTACCCAGGCAGCCAACGCTCCGGGTTCTGCGCGTAACGGCACCATTTCCGGCACCGTTACGTGAAATGCTGTGCAAACGTGCGCATTTGCATACGCAATCAGCACCGGTTCCCCTAGAGCTTGAGCGGAGATCGTTAGACCCGTTTCTTCAAACACTTCGCGGAGTGCTGCCGCAGCGGGCAGCTCATCTGCGTTACACTTACCGCCCGGTAATCCCCAGCGGTCAAGCGTCCCTTTACGGGTGACCGCCACCACGCGACCGCTTGGGTGCGTGATGGCGATCACCGCCGCCGTAGGTCTCACGACCCGTTCACAATCACAAGTTTGCGGGCTTGCCCCTCAGCCCGCTCTGCTACCACGAGGTCATCAATAGCCCTTTTCAGGGCATTTTTAGCGCTACGCAATTCGCGCGCCGAATCTCGAAGAGTTTCGGCCTCTTGGATGGTCGCCTGGGCCAAGAAACCGGCACGTTTTAATACGGCCAACATAACCTCATCGAGGTCGTTGCGCTGCATTCGCACGACCAACGCGCCGCATTCTTTAGCGGCAATAGGATTAGCGCCATCCCGACGCTCTAACAATAAATTTTGAAGCTTTTCGCAGGCGTCATCACGACGTTTGCGGGCTTCGTCTTCTTTTTTCGTGGCGCGGTCTACCGCGCCTTGAGTCAAGGTCAAGCGGTTGCGGGCTGCATCTGCCAGCGCCTCTAATTTTTTGAGGCCAGCGCCCGGTCCAGCCGCCGGGAGGTAGTTATCACGGTTGAAGTTGGTGTTGGTGTTTGCGTTGCTCATGTTCAGAGACTACCACCGTTTTGCAGCGGACGCAAGAATTATTTTCCTGTTGAGCCGAATCCGCCCGAACGCTGTTTAGTGCGCGCGGTCACTTTTGTGTCATCCAACCAAACCTCCAACGCAATTGGGCTTACAACTGGCACGAGTTGTGCAATACGATCCTGGGCAGCAATCGTATAGGCTTCTGAGCTTAAGTTTACGAGAAGTACTTGAATTTCTTCAATAAAATCTGCGTCTACGATTCCGGGCGCATTAAGCACGGTTATACCGCGAGTCAGCGCTAGGCCAGACCTCGGGCAAATTTGAAAGTGTACGCTGAAGCCTTCGAGGTAAGCGTCTTCAATGAAGATGCCTGTGGGCACGAGAACGCGCTCTAGTGGAGCGATCGTTACTTGTTTTGTTGCGTGGAGGTCATACCCGGCAGACGCTGAGGTACCGCGTGTAAGAAAAGCTGAAGAGAGGCTTCTAAATTTTATCATCACCCTCAACGATACAAGAATCGTCGATGAGCGTCAAGATAAACTTTACGTCAATTCGTTTCTTCTGCCCTAACCGGCTATTGATCTCAGCGCTAATCGCGCTGAGAGTTTCGCTTGAAACGGGCGCAGCAAGGTTAATTTCCGCACGGCGCCCATTAAAATCAACGTGAATAACATTAACGTCAAAATAAGCTAAACTACGCTCAATTTCACGTTTTCGTCTATTTAAACTAAACTTCATCTTAACTAAGCCTTAATAGAGACTAGAAGGGTATTGCGCATTTTTAATGTCACCTCCGAAATGGCGGCTCTAATTTGTTCAGCATGTTCTGTTTTAAGCTTGAGGTCAACATAAGATGAGACACAAAACTTAATCGCTTCAGGAATGGCGCGTAGAATCTCCTGCTGAATACGCACGTGCTGTGCGTATAGTTCTTTTTGAATTACTGATTCTACTACGCTTTTTAGCGTAGTCCTCAATTCTTCGTGTGCCCGTCGGGCAACAGCCCGCAGCACAAGCTGGCGCTGTTCTTCTGGAGAAAGAGCAGCCCAATAAGCTGAGATTTGCTCTTTAAACAGAGCATAAGGATCATCCATAATGTCTTCTCCTTGGCTATGACCAGATCCTAACAAAGCTATTAGGATCTGGTCAAGAATAATCAACAGAGCTTTGCGATAATTTGGCCAGCCAACTCTTCGAGGCTGGCCCGATGTGCGCTCGTGCCGTCCTCAGCGCCTGACACCAGGTGTGCCAGCTCGTGAATCAGGATGCTCATCAGTTGCGCTCGGTTGCTGAGCAAACAACGGGCCAAACAGATACCCTCAGACTCTGAGGATAAACTTGCTCGACCCAAGACAGTCGAATCCCAAAAGTCAACGATTAAAATTGGAGGGCAAGTGTCTCTAGCCAATTCTACCACGGTCTCAGCCCAAACCAGATTGGCGTGTTCTGCTTGGGAAAGCATTGAGTCGTTGTAAACGACTCGGGGCGTCAGATTCCGTGCCTTCAACCGAACGGAATTTGGACCTTTGACGCGTGCCACAAGTTGCTGCGTTTGTGCATCACAAAAGCGCGGTTGCAGCCCATGAGAGAGTGCCTGAGCAGCTTCCGCGTCGGAAGTGACCGGTAAGTCGTTATCTCCCCAAACTGCTGTAATAGCAGCCAAAATTGTAGATTCCGGGGTCAGTAGATAATTCCACCGCGCTACTGCCTTAGCCTCGTAGGCTTGTGTGTTGGTAAGCAATGCCGAGACATGCTCGGCAATGTGCGGGCGTACTTCAGGACTATTAAGAACCCGCACGATGGCGGGTTCAACCTCATTCGGGTCGGCGACATTCCTATCCCGGTTAATCGGAAGGTCCAGGTTATATCCGAATAGGGAGTCTTTCAGCCTGCAAACAAACAAGTCCTTGACAAAGAGCTTACCCTCATGTTCCGGGTCGGTTAATAACCGTCCGTGAGGCGTGTAAACACCAGAATTTGGTGGCAACACGCGGGCTTGCGCCTCGGCCCAATCCTCTTCTGAGATGGGCCCAACGCGAAACTCCACTCCGTCAAAATGTGAAGCATTACGGGTTGTTACGACCAGAGCAACGCTCTGGAAGGCTTCAGAATAATCCAAAGCGAACGTCCAGATCTGGGTGGGCGTGCGCACAGAAAAGTCTAAACTTTGGCGACACGCCACAAGTGCCGCCAACTTGTAGCCCTCGTGGAAACCTCCACGGGCCTCTGCCCGTTTTTGCCCGCCACCCATTTTAAGGGTTGCAGGGCTCAGTTGAGCCCCTTTATTCGTAATTTTTACCGTACCACCCTCGGTACGGTGCATAGTAAGGGGGAACCCCTCGTCTAGGGCATCGCGGCCGTTCTGAATTAGCTCCCTCAGAATTTGCTGAGTACCCCAATTCGGGGTATACCTGGGGTCAAGTGACAGCTCAATACGCATGGTGCTCCTCAGTGTACGTATTTCGACTGGGTATGCTGTACACCCAAATCGGCGATTAAGTCATAGCGAGCAGGCTGTACACGCAGCCCATCATGCGTGAGTGCGAGGTTTTTGTCCATCAAAATCAGCATCGCTGCGCCGATTTTAGGCAGTTTGAAATACTCTTGGATGCGCGCAATCACATCCGCGACCTTTGGATGGGGTTTATGGAATTCACGGGGCTCAAAAGCCTCTGATGCGTAAATATCCCGTGTCTGGGATTGTTCCCAGAATCGGGCCCATAACTCAGGGCGCTCGCCTGCGAGCGCTAACTCTTGCGCCCACGTCGATTGTGGCCACTCTCCCCCGCATTTATTTGCAATAAACGTGGCCCGCGCCCCATCACCTTGGGCCAGAGCTGTAGCCCACTCTGTGCGCGAACTCGAAGTCCAAGTGCCGTCGCTGACAGCGCTATAGCGCACCATGATCACCGTAGATGTGGGTTGCATCGTGTAAAACTCGCAACAATTCAGCCACAGTAAATAGGGCCGAACGTCAAACCCTAACTCAAAAATATTAACCCCCGCATACCGTACACCTGCGCGTGTGCTCTTAAACCATTGTTGAACCTGTTGAAATTTCCCTGGGCTAAGCTGGGTTCCGTAGGTCAGCCCGTACCGCGCCATGTGGCTGGGCTTCAACATATCCTGCGCTGGGCGGGGCTCCATACCCGCCCCGACTAGCATCTGATGAGCAATCTCACGATTGCCCGCATGCCAGCATTGGAATGCTTTCCGTTTGATTTGCAAGTCCATGCACCGACTGTATCAGCGAGCGGTGGGCGATACAAGCAAAAAGTCGTCTGGAGTCAAAAAAAGTTGGGCGTGATGATCGCTGGCCATAACTGATCGCAGGTTTGGTGGATCGTGATCAAGACCTAACGTATGCCCTAGTTCGTGAGCAATCTCGACCAAACTCGCATTTTTGCGAATTTGCACGTCTGCCTGCAAAATTTCACAGGCTGCATTCAATTTGAATTTGATTAACTTGCTGTTTTCATTGGGATTTGCCGCCCAAATGAAAACATAGCCAGAACGGCCAAGCGCGCCTATATCGTGTGTGACAAGAGTAAATTGTGTGCGCTGAAGAGCGCGATTCCACCACGCAACGGCTGCGCGCATATCGGCAGTCTCTTCTAAGACCATGATTTTAGTGACTTTTTGTGGCCAGTGAATGTGGCCACAGTTTGCCGTTTGCAACCCATAATCTGGAATATGGGCGCAGGCAAAAAATAGGCAAGCAAAAAACACTAAAAAGCGCACGTAAATACAATACGGGAGCTGTGAGATTCGAACTCACGGAGGCTCTAAACCTCAACAATTTTCAAGACTGTCGCCTTAAACCACTCGGCCAAACTCCCAAAAAATCAGAGTGGCAGGATTCGAACCTGCGACCCCCCGCTCCCAAAGCGGGCGCTCTAGCCAGACTGAGCTACACTCTGTGCAAACACTGAAACAATAGGCAGATCGTACAGTGCCTTCCCCCGCGATGAGGAGAGATCTCGGACCTTTTACCCCGAATGCCTTTTCGGGACCTACCTTTCAGCCGGGATGATCGCTGGCGGCATCTTACCAAACTCGATCATTCCATTTTGATGCCAAGTAAACTTTTGCAAGTCTACTCTGGAGCTAGTGGGAATCGAACCCACGTCCAGAGAACCTTTGTTCTACAGGTTGTCACAGGCTTATTGCGCCCAAGGCGCTTCCACTGCTGAAAAAACTACCTGTTTCAGCCTCAGGTTGTCAAGCAGAATTAAGCCGCAAGCGCTAAATGCTGCGAGACGCGGACGTTACCAGAACGGGCCAAAGCCCGGAGATCCACAACGTTATCGTTATCGTTTCAAGTTGCCACTGTCTTGGGGCGTGACCTCCCCTGCCTGACTGTAGAAACTCCATTTCCCTGTCGAAACCGATTAGCCCCTTACGAAAAGGAGAGCCGCCCCCACGTACTCATCTCGCAGGGGCGGCTATCAGCCACCCAACTCAAACAAACCAACCAGAGTGGGCCTAAAGCCCGTCTGTCATGCTCGTGGCCTCAACTCCACCAGCACGATGCCGGAAGTCGGGATCGAACCGACGACCTGCGCTTTACAAAAGCGCTGCTCTCCCAACTGAGCTACCCCGGCTTTTAATTCGGTTCGGTCTTTTGTTTGGTGTGAGACCCGCCCAAAAGACCGAACCTTTTGCTTTCTTTTTACTTACACTAACGTTAGCTGACAAACAACTTAGTACGTGCTTCTCACACACGTACCTTGGAATCGGTGGGGGTTGAACCCACGACCTCAGGCTTGCAAAGCCCGCGCTCTCCCACTGAGCTACGACCCCGTAATTTTCAACTTTTTGAACAGAATGGTAGCTAGCAACACCTTTAGGTCGTGATTCGAGCATCCATCGAAGTCATTAAGAGACAAAAATCCTAAATACTTGTTAGTTTCCCGGGATCGTAAACCGCCTGGAACAAGATGCCACCGGTCCTCACGCACCGAATCGATCCAAAAATCGACCTCAAACTGTCGGAGGTCCGACAGTCCAGCGCCATTCGAGATGTTGTGCAACAACATGAGCACTTCATCACGCGTTAGCTCGATTGGCGAGTGCTGCTTTGCAAGCTCACTGGCCCAGCTAATCAGTGTTTGTTGCGCCGTGTTCATGTTTCTTTTGTACCTCCGATCGAGCGAACGCGCAAGAAAAAAAATGAGGCTACCGCGAAATAGTTGCGGTTCGGGTTAACACGTGCCTCGGTGCTTCAAAAACCACGATGTTTTTTCGTGGCATCCGCCAACGGCCTAGATTCACTTGGGTGTTGGCCGGAAGCGCTGCCTCGGCTACAAGACCTTCTTTGGTACTTAGAGCGACATAAACTTCATCTGAAGTGGCAGCTTCTAGTGTATAGTCTGTTGTAGGGTCTACCTTAATCACAGCATAAACCGACTCATCGGTCTTTACGATCGTCCAATCGAGCTGTAAAAGCTCGTCTTCTGGCGGAAGTACAACCCGAGGGCTGTAGGTATAGAGAACGGGATCGATAAACATTTTAGTCAACATGGTACCCTTGTTTTAACACACCGCTTTAAAGCGTCAAGTGCTCACCAGACAGAATGATATATTTCTCCATGCTGTGCTAAACGCCAGACGAGCGCCTGGTGTGTAAACATGCCTAACTGCTCAGATAATGAGATTTGTGTAACTACATGGCGCTCATCTGTTTCAATACCTAAACTATGCTGTAAAAATGCGTGAGGCCCTGGATTTCTATCGTGGACTCGGCATGCTGGAGTATCCCTCGTTAAACTCATATCAAAAAAGTCAAGTGGCGCCGTCCAACCGGCATCTCCCTGCCAATTTGTATTTTGTGCCTGCATCATTGTTTGTACTGTTGATTCAATATATTGCGTACGTAATGCGAGAATTTCGCCTGACACAAAATCGGGTCTTTGCTGCAAAATCGCAATGTTTACGCGCTCTGGCTGAGGTCTCCGTAGGCGCACAATTTCAAACTCAGGACTCATTAAATCTACCGTTGCTCGTGTGAGTGTTACACGAATAAGCATATTTCCGGAAGGTGGCGCGGGCCGATCAGCGCCAGACAATGCAGATAAAGCTCGCCAAGTTACTCCTGCGTTGTTTGACCATTCAACTAAAACAGAAGTACCCGCAGGTGCATAATCTATGGCTTGTGATTCCCAAACCACACCGAGTGGTGTCGTTTGATCAGATAATACAGACGTGTATGCCTGTGCAGAACTTATTGCAGTGCCTGTTAACTGACCTTCAACAAGTTCAATTCGATGCGGCTTACGTTCTGTATTTATTCGAGTATTTGTGTGTGTCCATATTGCTGCCGATGAGGCAAAATGGAGCGTTTCGTGCATAAACAGATTATATCCACCAACGTATCCTACACCATAACAACTTAAACAATCTCGTTCGGCAGAAGAATCCCTAGTATCTTTGCGACACGAGCATAATGTACCTGCTGATAAGGGCAGCCAAAGTCGCATGCGTTGTCCTCGTGTAATGAGTTGATCCTGCAAAAGTACCCGAACTCCAGAGGGAACTTCGTAGCCCTCGACTAATTTATGTGGATTACGACCCCAATAACCAGGGCGATGAGTACGATTAGGAAATCGGCTTTTTTCAGGCCACGCCACGAACTAAAAATACACCATTGACGTTTGTTTCGATTTTAGGTATCAATTTAATTGTGACCAGATTTAAAAACACTCCCAACATTACTCAAGGCTATCAGCCTAAACTAGAGCCGGAACCGGAAGCAGAACAACCGACGCGCAAGCGAAAAAAGCCAAAGTTTAAAGATTATATGCATATAGTCTTAGAACATGGTATGCCTTTTGGGCGCTCCATGCTCGAACTTTTTGGTCAAAACGGTGTTCCTCGCAGCCGTTTAGGCCAAGCATACGCAATCTACCAGTTGTACAATACTGGCCGGAATGCTTATAGGAGTATTCAAGATCTACAGCGTTACTCAGTACGCGAATGGGTGAACGCTAACCTGGTTAAATTAAAACCAGAAACGTTTAATTCACTTGTGGCTGACGCAGTGAATTGGGATTCTATTGTAGAACCTGAAGAATTTTCTTCCTATGAAGAAAACAGCCCGAAATTGTGGCAGGGTTCATTCGGCCAAATTAAAGTTTATGCTTTTGACTCAGATGGTCTGAGTCAGATTTACCTTGAACCTGAGGTCTCAAAAGAAGACCTTACGCAGGAGCTTACAAAAGCACTTAACATAAAATTTGGCTCAGACCATTTACAGATTATGGGTGGGCAAATTTCGGCGGCTTTACCGTTACCTGAGGGACTTGTTGAGACTCCTCTCGATAATTTCTTGTTGGACCGTATTATGAAGTTTCGAGAGCAAGGCATTTCGCGCTCTTATTTGATTGAAGGCCCGCCGGGCACTGGAAAAAGTATCTTTGCGCGCCGAGTAGCGCAACGAATTCAAGGAGCCCGTTCAGTACTTATCGATGGCGAAACTCTGGCTTCGTTTGCTGTCGGCGCGGATAACGATAATTCACAATTGTCAATTTTGTTGACTGTGATGCGCCCTGACGCTGTTATTATTGATGATTTAGACCGTGCAGGGGAGTTACGAGCTGGTATGCTCGCCGTTTTAGAACATCTACGCCAACGCGTTCCAGTCACGTTATTGACTGTGAATCGCGCTTGGAGTCTGACTGGGGCAGCAAAACGCCCTGGACGTGTGGATGATACGTTCGTAGTGCCTCCTGTGGGCGCGGCTGTTGCAAAAGCACTCTTGCCTGGTTATGATGATCTTTTAGTACCGGAGGTGCCGATAACGGCACCTTATGACGTGGAATGGTTCAAAAAAGTCTGGTGGAAAGTTCCACCCGGAGATGAACTGAAAAATAAGAAAAGTACAGAGGAGACGGCAACAACGGTAACACCTGTTTTAAATTCAATTTACGACGTGTTAGGTACGATGCCGATTGTTTATATTAAAGAGTGGGGCATGCGGGCGGCGGTATTGGGTCGTCAACAAGCTCAAGCAGAATTAGCCGAATTTTTACTTCGTTCTCAAGGAGAGAATGATACCAACCAAACTGGTATTGGCAAAGTGATCCAAACGCTTGCGCAAACGGGCGCACTTAATGTAATGAGGGTACCATAAATGGGAAAACGCGGGCGGCCCAAAAAAGAAGGCGGGCCAAATAAACAATTTATCGAAACGTTAGGCGCTGAGGTCGTTCAAGACCTAGAAGCGGCAGCCCCAGATGAGCTGCATAAAAAAATGCTTAACTATCAGCTTCTACTGGATGCGAGCAAACTGCAACAAAAGCAGGATCCTGATGTGTTAAAAGCAAAGGAGGATCTGGAACGGTTGGTCTCACCGTATAAAGACCAACAGCGTGCGGCTGCTTTAGGCGCAAGTTTTTGCGCTAAGTTATTACATGAAAAAGGCTTCGGTTCGGCTGAAACTGAAGACGAAGACTAGCCGACAGTAACTTTTTCAGCGGTGTGTACACCTGGAGTCATGGGAGGAGGAACTAATACTCCCGGACCCGCAGGTGTTAATACCTGCACCGTTCTTAAATAATCCACAAGACCAGTAGCCCCTGTTGGACCTGCATGCACAGGCAGATTATTGCCGTTTAGCGAAATCATTGCAGCCGTTATCGTTACAAGTCGTGTAACTTGTAACGTAAGCTGTTGTAAGAGCAATTTTATTTCTTGCGCTGTTTGACCTTGGCTTACCAAGGCGTTACCTTGAGCGTCAATTTGTAAGTTAAGCTGAGCAATTTGCCCAGTCGCATCCCGCCACTGAGTCCATTGACGCATAAGCTGACCATAAGAGCTGGTCTCCGCTAAATCACCAATTTGATTGCTATAGATTTCAGCGTCGGGTATCACAGTAGAATTTATGTTAGTTTCGCAAACTTCTGTCGCTCCGCCTAAAGCAACCTGGCTGCCTTTGATCGTTTGCGTTTTAACAACGCTAGCTTCGAGCGTAGCTGATTCATCGGCCCGGGCTAGGGTCAAGGATGCATCTGCGCTTGCGGCTAGCTGAACGGATCCTTGAGCGTCTAAATC
>Ga0172373_10001635_pt1 | contig 36064 bp, 31 predicted proteins | sample Lak10m_2_FD_114546 | JGI IMG/M metagenome (GOLD analysis project Ga0172373, IMG submission 114546) | Freshwater microbial communities from Kabuno Bay, South-Kivu, Congo - kab_092012_10m | ecosystem: Environmental > Aquatic > Freshwater > Lake | place: Democratic Republic of the Congo...
CCTTCGAGCAAGGCCAGCCGTTGGCACACTTCTTCGAGGTCTACCATCGCCATCCTCACCAAGCACTACGGATCATCCTCGCAGCCCAACCCGCCCTATGACCCTGCCAGCCAAACGCCCTGGCGTTGATCAATTGATTTGAATTAAGCATTGACCCGCATCTCACAACTCTTTAAAAGAAACGCCAAGTCTGAGTCAGCGCAAACGCTTCCATCATGAACAAGTCAAAAACCCTTTTGTTTGGTGCCGCTATCACGGCAATGACAGCAGCTACGCAAGCTGTGACCTTCAACACCGTCACTGGTCCATTCTCCGGGGGAATTGGAGCCATTCCGGGTGGTCCCTCAGTTGGACATCGCTTCGATGTTTCCGGCCCGGGAATCTTCGTCAATGCTCTCGCCTTCGTGAGCAGCAACAATGGACTTCTTGATCCTGGAACGTCGGCTCAGGTCGGCATTTATAGCTACTCTGGACCGCTGTACGACGGGTCGTTTTCTGCCTCGCCGATTGCGTCAGCCACAATCAACTCGTCTTCACCTGTTGCGGGTTTCTACGCTTGGACGAGCTTGGGAAGCGCGGTCTACCTGCCCGCTGGACAATACGGTATCTTGGTCTCATCCGTAACTCTCGGCGGAACTGATCAGATCGGTAGTAATTTGCTCGGAGATGGGGTCCCGACATTCACCTCCGGACAGGGCGTCGTGGCGACGGCGCTTCTCGGTGATGCGGTAGGCGGACCTTTGGCAGATCCTTCAATCGACAATCGTCGATTCAAGATTGCCAATTTCGATTTCACTCCGGTGCCTGAACCTGAGACCTATGCAATGATCGCTGGGTTAGGGCTCGTTGGATTCGGGCTTTGGCGGAAGCGCCAGTAGTACGCACCTTCTTCCTGCAAGGGCGCAGTTTCACAACTGCGCCCTTTTTCTTTGTCCTTTGGAGGCTGAGAAATGAGAGAGTGATGAACGTTGCATTCATCAACGAGAATACACTGGGCCACACTTCGTATCTTCCACGGTTTGTTGAGTGTCTTGGGTCCCATCCGGAATGGGGTTGCTTGCCGGATCAGATTGATGCGAATCCGCTTCCTCCTCACCTTCGCGGTTCCGAACGAGGCATACGAGGTTTATCCAGATTTGGTCTTGACTGGCAGCTTACCAGGTGGCGTCGGGCTGCAAGCTTGAATGCTGTCGCGAAGCTTAGCGAATTGAGGAGAAGCAAACGAATTGATGCCATCGTTGTAAATACCCAGAGCGTGGGGCTTGAACTCGCACGCCTGTCGCCAGGCATTCCTTACTGGGTGGCCTTGGACGCGACATTCGAGCAACTTGCTCGCTCGCCATGGTTCCGACCAACCACACTCTCCGGATGGCTTCATCCAATCACTCTTCGCTGGTTGCGTCGGCGAGAAAGATTGCTGTTTAGCAGCGCCAGAGGATTCCTGCCGTGGTCGGAGTCGGTCGCTGAATCATTGAGAAGCGAATACGGTGTTCAAGCTCAGCGAATTCACAAATTGCCGCCAAGCCTGAAGGACCCGGGAGCTATTGCAAGGGTTGAGGGTGAGCAACCGGCCAAGGCGAATCTCCTGTTCATTGGAGGAGACTTTAAGCGGAAGGGAGGACAGGAGTTGGTTGAATTATGGGATGCCCACTTTCGAGATAAGGCAGACCTTCATGTCGTAACGCGAAGCAAGCATGTCCCGGATAAGAAATTGTTCGTTTATCGTGGTGTGGAAGCTGGATCGGTTGCGTGGCGTCAATTGTGGGAGAAGGCTGACATCTTTGTATTCCCCTCCCAGATGGAAACGTTCGGAATTGTTCTGATCGAGGCGATGGCTTTCGGTGTCCCTTCAATTACGGCAAACACTGGAGCAGCCCAAGAATTGCTAGGTGATGGTTTGGCTGGAATGGTACTTGGGTCCCTTGATGCTTCGTGTTGGCAAAAGGCGATCGAGGTTTTGCTATTGGATCTGAAGCTTCGTCGCCGGATCGCGGGCCGCGCGCGTGAGCGATTTCTCCGAGATTTTGAGCTCGAGAATAATGCGAGGCGTTTATCCATTCTCCTCCATCAGAACATACCTCCCTGCAGATAGGGAGAAACGCAACTCACCAACGTTTTCTGTCCGCTAGGAACATGTGTCCCTCTCGGGCAGAGTTTTCGTATGCGTATAGCAAGGGAAAGCCTCTTGGCAGGTTTCCGCGCAACAATGCGTCGAAGTAAAACCTTCCCCAGACAAAGCCTGCGGTTCCCACTTGGCGTAAAGAGGCTTCCGTTGTGAATGGGGAGAGATACAGGGCTGCGACCCGACGTTCAAAATCGTTGATGGCGAAGAAATCTTCCCCACCTTTCGAATCCTTCACGAGCAAGGGGAGCCATATGCAATCTCGGTCGCCATACCAAGCGATGCTCCAAGGAACATCGCTCATCATCAGTTCACTTGGCTCAATGTAACTAGAAATCTCCCGCACGATATCGGGACGGTAATTGGGCTCTGCAAGTGGATAAGTTCGAGGGGGAAGCACGGCGGTCAGGAGCGGCAGGCTCAGGACCAGCCAAGCTCCACCTACAAAAAGGCTCCGGAAGATGGGGTGTCCAAACTCTGTAGACTCCAGCAAGGTAAAGAACAGACTGGTCCCAAAGATGAAGACCAGTGGACTCATGAGAATCAACTGATTCTCACCATTGATAACCGGGACGAGCGTACCCCAGTGGGTGCGTCCGATGGCCTCAACAAAGAACAGAAGCACCAAGCTCCCGATCGCAAACCAACGTAGGCGGCGCAGTCGCGGCGTTCGAAACGGGAGTACCACGCCCGCGAAGAAGAAGAAGGAAATCCAATTCCCACCAAGCACGGGTATGCCATTCCTCAACAAATCTGCTCCACTTACAGCCAACTTGACACGCATCTCAGTGAGATCCGGAAAGTTCGTGGGCACTTGCAGGTGACGTTCGAGCCATGATTCGGGAAAGGTCAATGTTTCTGAAGTCATCGACGCATATGCGCTCCCAAGAAGTTGGCCACTCAGATCGTAATTCCGAAGTAGCCAAGGCGTGATGACTAGCAGAAACGTAAAGCAACAGGTCGCCGCCACGCTCGACCGTCTGACGTGGCAAACGAGCATCCAAAGAACGCACGGTATAACGAGCCATCCAAAGGCATAGCGAGTCAGAAAGCCAATCCCAAGGACCAATCCCACCAGTGCAGAAAGCCTCAATGGATGGGCAAGCGGAGGAACAATTCCAGGCGCAAGATTATCCCCGGTTTCGTCGAGGCGGGTCAGCAATTCGGCCAGAGCGAGGACAAGTACAAGGAGAAATGGGGTCGTAAGGCCGTTACTGGAGAATCGCCAAAAGACCTCAGTTCCGGCGTACAGCGCAGCTGCAAGCCACCCCACATTTGGGTCAAAAAGTCGACTCGCGAGTCGATGAATCATCCAGACGCCGACAGCAAACCAAAACAGATTGAATGCGGTTATCAGGAGCTCGGGTTTTGGGCGGTGGAGTTGGACTTCTCTCGGAAGCCCGGTGCGAAAGGATTCCGGCGCTACCCTGAAGAGTCCTGCGAGCATCACAGGGTAGATCGGAGGATTGTGTAGATCCGGTTGAGGACGCTGAAGGAGGCCGGATACACTTTCCCCCTTATCCGCGGTCCGCTCTCGATAAAGCCGAAAACTGAGGGGGCGGATGAAGTGTGTCGTGTACCCCCTCCCCATGGCAATGTTTCTGCCCAGCTGGGCCATATCCATCGCCTCCGGGTTTGAGAAATTGCGTGCTTCCGTGAAGAGGTAGAGGATCGTCAGTCCAAGGAGTGATAGGCTTACAAGAAGCCAACGGATGGAATGCTTGAAGGTGTTCCCATCCAGAGCATGGATCCAATCCTGAATACCTGTAGGGGGGCGGTTCATCAATGTCCTTGCAGTTCAAACTCGTGAAGTTTGCGGTGAAGCGTCCGACGACTAATGCCCAGCTTGCGAGCTGCGTCGGTACGATTGCCGTTGCTTTCCTCGAGGGCGTGGATAAGCAGCTGCCGTTCGGCCTCCTTCAAAGTAAGATTTCCTGTGGAGATGACTTCGAGAGATTCGCGACGGGATTCTTCAGGGGCGGGGGTCCTGAGCGAAGGCGGCAAATCCCGAATGCCAATCATGTCCGTTCTGCAGAGCACAACAGCGTGTTCGATTGCAGTACGTAACTCCCGGACGTTGCCGGGCCAATGGTATTTCAGTAGCGATTCCATGGCTGGGGTGGCAATGCCGATTATCTTCTTGGAATTCTCATCGGCGAACTCCTGCAGGAACTTGCTGGCCAAAAGTGGTATGTCTGAAACGCGTTGGCGCAGGGGGGGGATGTGAATTGGTACAACCGCAAGGCGGAAATAGAGGTCCTCGCGGAATGTTCCCGATTTCACCATGGCTGTTAAGTCCTTGTTGGTGGCAGCAATCAGCCGGACGTCAGCAACCAGAGTTCGACTTGAACCAATTCGTTCAAAGGTTCTTTCCCCCAAGAATCTGAGGAGCTTTACCTGCGTCACGGCATCGATCTCGCCAATTTCATCGAGGAAAAGTGTGCCCCCTTGAGCCAACTCCACTCTTCCGGCGCGGCGCTCATGGGCACCCGTGAAGGCCCCCTTTTCATGCCCGAATAGCTCGCTTTCCAAGAGGTTTGCTGGAAGTCCAGCGCAATGAACGGCTACCCATGGACCACGACAGCGCGGGCTGAGTTGATGCACGGTTTTCGCCACTACTTCCTTGCCAGTGCCGCTCTCACCGGTGATGAGGACAGTTGTTCGGGTCGGGGATACTTGGCGAACGAGTTCAAGGACCTCGTTCATCGCTGGGGAATCGCCAACAAGGCTAGTTACGCCGTACTTTTTATCCAACCGTTCGTGAAGTTGTCTGTTTTCTGACTCGAGGTTTTGGCGCTTCATGGCCCGTTGGATTCGGAGTTCCAACTCCTCGATTTGCATCCGGCCCTTCGCGACGTAGTCGTCAGCTCCGCGCTTCATGGCCTCAACAGCGACATCTTCCGATCCGTAAGCGGTCATCAAGATGCAGACTGGGGGCTTGGCCAGGTTCTTGGCGCGTGTGATCAGTTGAAAGCCATCCGAACCAGGCATGCGCAGGTCGGTGAGAACGACATCAAAGGATTCTTTTTCAAGAAGTTTCAAAGCGGACTCTGCGGACTCTGCCACGTAAACATCAAACTTCTCCTCCAAGGCGGCCCGTAGGCCTTCCCTTGTCGGTTTTTCATCGTCTACGATCAGAAGGCTGAGTGACACGACCAAAGATTATTCAGAAGTTCGCAACGATAGCCAACTGGAGTTGTCCCGAATCCCGAGGATGGTGGACGACAGTCAGCCCTCCAACAACCTGGGCCGTGGTTCAACCCGTGGAATCCAGAACCTAAAGGTGGTTCCTTTGCCGACGTGGCTCGTCAGTTCCATTCGCCCGCCATGATCGCGGAGAATTCGCTGCACAATCATCAAGCCCAACCCCGATCCCTTTCGTTTCGTGGTGTAGAACGGTTCAAAAATCCGGCTGAGTGTTTCCGGCGGTATCCCAGCTCCATTATCTGCCACTGAGACCCAGACAGCATCAGGGCCCATTCCAGTAGCCAACGTAAGCACACCTTCAGGGCTCAATGCGTGCATTGCGTTCTTGATGAGATTGACGAGTACTTGCTTGATCTGGACAGGATCGAACCGGGCCTCCGGTAAACCTCGCATCAGTTCTTCACGAACGTCGACACGACGATTTTCCAGCTCGGGACGAAGCAGTTCAATTGTGGCTTTGACGACGGTGTTCAGGTCTCCCCCCTGAAACTTCGGTGGGGTTGGCCTCAAGGCCTGAAGGAAGTCAGTAATTATGTAGTCGAGTCTCGCAATTTCGCCCTTTGCGACTGCGAGGTATCGGGTGGCTTTGTCAAAGGCTTCGTCCAGATCGACGCCATTCGATCCTTCTACAGGATTCAATGGGGGACACGGTTGATTTTCCGCGTCGCGAGCTCCGACACCAGTGAGCATACGCAATCGCTTTAGTCCGCGCTCGACCAACTGAAGGTGGATGTGCAGCGCGTTGAGTGGATTGCCAATCTCGTGGGCTACACTGGCAGCCAATAGTGTCAACGCATGCACCCGCTCGACTTCTACAGCCTTGTTTGTCTTCTGGCGGGCCTCGGTTGCGTCGTGAAGAATGAGAGCGACTCCTGCACTTCCCTTCCCTGCGCCATCCATAGGTGCTGCGTAAAGGCGGAGGTAGCGCGGTCTGGGGTAGTGAACCTCGAATTCTTCCCGGTATATACCGGTGCCGCCTGTGCTATCCAGAACCGCTACCCTTGGCCAGTCTAGATCTGGGATGAACTTAACGATTTCCTCACCTTCGCAACCTGTTTCTGGCAATCCGACCAGGCGAGTCGCTACTGCGTTGAAATACACTATCCGGCCCTGTGAATCGACGACAACCACGCCATCCTCAATCGAGTTGAAGAGGGTTTCCAAGAACGCTCGCTCGCGGGCCAGTCTTTGAACGACGGACTGCAACCCTTCGCTGTCCAGTCGATCCAAACGCCCCAGCACCTTGTCGAGGAAGCTTGATCTCGGGGTTGCTTTTCTTTTCAAAGCCATTTTTTCCGTTTGAAATAGATGAGGGTACCCGCAGTGCTCACGACCGTCAGTAGGAGGGCGTACAGATATCCCCATTTCCAATCGACTTCAGGCATGTTCTGGAAGTTCATGCCGTACCAAGTCCCAACGATCATCAGTGGGGTGGTGATGATTGTAATCATGGTCAAAACCTTTACAACCTCGCCCGTTTTGTTGGATGACACGTTCAAGTATATCTGCAGTATGCCGGACAAGGAATCGGAGTAGCTTTGCGCGATTTCGCCGATGTGATAGAGACCGTCATAGACATCTCGATAGTACGGTACCAAATGACCTCGGATCAGTTTGAATTCACCTCGGGCGAAACGGGCGAGAACATCCCGTTGAGGGCCGATAATCTGCTTGAGATGCACCACCTCCTTCTTTACAGCGATGATCTTCTCGAGGATCTGCGGGCCAGCGTTTTGTAGTACTTCAGTTTCAAGCTCCGCAATCTCCAAGCTCAATTCCTCCAACGCCGGTTTGTAGTTCTCGACCAACGAGTCTAGTAGAGCGTGTGCAACACGATCGGGGGCACGTGCGAGGTGAATGGTGCTCTTCAAGCACCGTTCCTCCACGAGTTGAACGCTTCGAAGCGGGACGCCGTGAAACGTGACGAGGAAATTTTTCCCCAGAAAGAAATTCAATTCACTGGTGGCGAAACGTCCATCCTTCCGGCTGTAGTCAACAGCGTGGATCACCATGAAGAGGTAGTGCGCGAAGCGATCGTCCTCCTTGGGTTCATAGACTTCCACCTTTGGGGATGGGCTCACATGGATGCAGTCATCCACCGAGAGGGGGTGGAAGTGAAAAACTTCGGCTAGTATTTGGCGTGACTCCTCTTGTGTCGCGTTCTCCAGATCCACCCACAAGAACAAGTTAGTGTCTGCCAAGAGAGATGGCATCAGGAACATTTCAATGTCCAGACTGTGCAACCGTCCCTGGGTGGTGAAGGCAAACGATCGAATCATGAATATGCAACCATCATACGCCGAATTGTCTTCGATGGGAAGCCGGCCCGCATGGTTGCGTGGTCGGATCAAGCGGTCTGATCGGGCAACGGAAGTTCAGAGCAGGGTAGCGAAGGTGGTTCGGGAATGCTTGCCCGACGGGCGCGACCATCTGCCCAGTGTCGGAGGCGGCGTATTTGCTCGTCCATGGTTCGTGCCAATGGAACGGTTTCGCGTAGCGCGTTCAGGATGTGGTCCGTGGTCAGTTCGTTGCTTGCATGGAAAGCATCGAAGAGTGCGCTATTGATCGCTTCTTCCAACTCGGCCCCCGAGAACCCTTCCGAGTCGCCAGCCAGAGCATGCACATCGAAGTGTTCTGGGTTTCGAGATCGTCGTGTCAGGTGGACACGCAAAATCTCTGTCCGTTCTACGAAGGATGGGAGATCAACGAAGAAGATCTCGTCCAACCGTCCTTTTCGCAGCAGTTCGGGAGGCAGGTGAGAAATGTCGTTGGCAGTCGCGACCACGAAGACGGGAGACTTCTTTTCGGCAAGCCATGTCAGGAAGGTGCCCAACACGCGTGCGCCGGTGCCACCATCCGTGGCCCCGCCCGCCTGGGAGCCGGAGAAGGCCTTATCGATTTCGTCGATCCAAAGCACAGCCGGCGCTATGGATTCCGCCAGATTGATCGCGCGGCGGATATTTTCTTCGGAGGAGCCGACCAAAGCGGTGAACATCCGTCCCATGTCCAGACGAAGGAGTGGCAATTGCCACATCGTGGAGACGGCTTTGGCGCATAGGCTCTTACCGCAACCTTGGACGCCCAGTAGGAGGACGCCGCGTGGAACCGGAAGGCCAAAAGCATGCGCTTCAGGGGTGAAGGCCGTGGAGCGCTTGGCCAACCAGTCCTTGAGAAGATCCAGTCCACCGACATGGCTGAAGTGTTCTGGGTGGTGGTAGTATTCCAACAAGCCCGATCGCCGAACGAGTTGGCTCTTTTCGGCAAATACCAGATTGACGTCGGACGCGTCCAGTCGTCCGTCCTGGACGATGATTTTTGCGAAAATGTTCTCTGCCTCATTGAGTGACAGGCCAAGTGCTGCCTGCAACAAGCGGGCGCGCCCCGTGGAGTCCAAGTCCACGCAGAGATCCGTGCGGCTACCTAGCGACTCGATGATTCCGTCGAGAAGTTCGGCCAGTTCATCGGTGTCTGGGAGGGGGAGGTGAAGGACGGCGACATCCTTCACAAGTTCTGCTGGAAGGTCAAAATCGGGACTGATGAGGATGATGGATTTCGGTCCGCTCTTTAAGTGAATGGAGATTTCCCGGAGGCGCCTGACGACTGCTGGGTTCGAGCGCGATAGGAACGGATGCAGGTCCTTGAATACGAAGAGTGCCGGTTCGACGAGTTCGAGGACTGCGTCCAGTGCAACGAGTGGATCTCGTGTGGCAGGGTTCAGCGGCTTCCGCGCCTGAATGGAAGTTCCACCTGGGACGATGCCGGTCGAGCAGCTCCATTCGTAGAGACGCTTTTGGCGTCGCTCGGCGGTCCTTGCGACGAGCTGAAGCGCTCGTACTTCCTCGCCCGTCACGACCGCGATGACGGGGTAACGGGCTCGGATCAGTAGTTCCAGCTCGGCGGCAAAAGCGCCCATTTGCGGGAAGGTTTCAGGCGCCAAACTTGTCGAACATACGGGCATTCGCCTGCATGAGGCGGATCAGGTATTTCGCCTCAAAAACTCCCAGCGATCCCACATTGGCGCCTGTTTCAGTGAAACGGTCGAGTTTGTCGGATCCGCTGAGCGAGGAATGGAGTAGGATGGGTTGAGGGTGCCAGGAGTGTCCCTTGGCTGCACAGGGGGTGGAGTGATCGCCTGTGATTGCGAGCACATCTGGCTTTTTGGAGAGGAGAATTGGTAGCGCTGAGTCGAATTCCTCAATGGCCTTGACCTTCGCGTCAAAGTTTCCGTCCTCGCCGGCCTTGTCGGTGTACTTGAAATGAATGAAGAAGAAATCGTAGTTTTCGTATTCCCGGATGTACCGTTCAAATTGCTCGGCGATGGAGGTGGGACCCTCGATCTTGATCATGCCGACAAGTTGAGCCAAACCCTTGTACATGGGGTAAACCGCCAGGGCTGCTGGCTTCAGTTGGTACCGCTGTTCAAAGGTTGGGATGTCAGGTTGGTGGGCGATGCCACGCATGAGAAATCCGTTGGCCGGCTTCTCATTTTTCAGGAGTGGTAGGGCGGCCTTGTAGAAGTCAGCAACCAGCTTGGCGACCTTCTTCTGGCCGGCATTCTTCGGATCGACCGGTGAGGCGCTAGCGATCGGCAGTCCTTCACGGTTCGGGTCGGTATCGGTGAGCGGGCCTTCGAGTCCGGCGCCACGGAAGACAACGACGAAACGGTGCTCCTTGCCCGGCACGATGATCACCTGGGTGGTGCCGATCTTCTTGACCTTGGCGGCGAGAAGGGTGCAGAGGCGTTCGCAAACTTCTGTGGCGATCCGGCCCGCGCGCCGGTCGGTGACGACGCCAGCGGCGTCGAGGGTACAGAAGTTGGCGCGGGCAGCGACATCACCGGCTTTGAGCTCAATTCCAAGGCCGAGTGTTTCGATCACCCCGCGTCCCACTTCGAATTCGATCGGGTCGTAACCGAACAGGGCGAGGTGGCCTGGGCCGGAACCTGGAGTGATTCCGGGGGCGACCGGTGTCATGCGCCCCTGCGAACAACCGCTTCGGACAAGTGCATCCAGGTTGGGGGTCTTCGCTGCTTCGAGGGGCGTCAGGAAGCCTTGAGAGGCGGTTGCGATGTCCCCGAGTCCATCGAGAACGACGAGTGCAAGTTTCGCACCCGTCTTGATCGTCAATTTAGAGTAGACTGCATCCAGATTGCTCATACGGCGGGCGAACCCTGACGATGCTCGGGCGGGCGGGCAAGGGCAGAGGCGAAACCCCTGCCGTTGGAGGTGCCACGTTGCGTTGGGTCTGGCGAGGTGATAATGGGAAGGGATCCCCAGTCGGCTGGTGGCCGGAATCGAGGGGAATCCGCAAAAAGTGCTGAATGAACGCGTTGATTGGCCAGCATCCGTGGGGCGCTCTCCTTGTCACCCTCCTGCTTGGAATGGTGGTGAAATGGCTGTTGGACCTCTTTTTTTTGAGGTCAGAAATGTTTGGTTTGCGCCGGCGATTGACGGATCGCGAGCGGGACCTGACGGATCTTCGGCATGAGCATGGACGATCGCTCCAGGAGTTGAAGAACCGGCTGACGGAACTTGATGCGACCGCGAAGGCGAAGATGGTGGTCAGTTCCACGTTGGCGGCGCGAGAGGCCGAATTGGCTGAACTGCGGGAGCGAGAGCGCCAAGCGTTGCTCCGCGCGGATGCCGCCGAAGGGAAGCTGGCCTGTACGGTTCAGGAAGCCACTTCAGCCAAGGCCCTGATGGAGGAACTGGCCGAACGCTGCGGCGAAGCGGAAGACCGTGGAAAGCAATTGGAGGCCGGAGTCGCGGAAAGCGAGGTGAATTTGGCCGTGCTGACAAGTGTCCGGGATGCGCTCGAGGCTGCTGTGCGTGAGCGGGATCAGGCTGTGTCGGAGCTTACCGGGAAGGTCGAGGCGCTTCAGGTGAGGATTGATGACCAGACAAAGTCCGGTGCCAACGCACGTCTCGTCGTCGAGCAGATGACCTTGGAAACTGCCGAGGTCCGGGGGCGCCTTGATTCCGAGGAGCGGATGCGGCACACGCTGGAGTCGGATCTTCGGGGCGTGCGGGCGCAACTTGATGCGGCCACGAGGGCGAAAGCGGTCGCGGATGCGAACCTGAAGCGACGTGAGATGGAATTGGCAGAGAATGAGCAGCGGTCTGGTGAGATGCAGCGGGGGATGGAGGAAGCAGCCCGGGAGGCTGCCCGTTTGTCTGCGGAAAACGCGCGGTTGCTCGGCGAAGTGGGGCGGTTGACTTCGGCTGCTGCGGTCAACAGGACAACGGATGCGGCATCGCGTGTTGCGGAGGTGGAGCGTGCACGTCTGTCGGATGAAGTGAAGGCGTTGAGGAGTGATCTCGAGGCGCAATCCCGACATCGAGTCGGGCTGGAGGCCGTTGCAAAGGCTCAGGAAGCAGCGGTCAACGAGTTGCGCCTGCAGGTTTCTGCCGCGACTTCCCAAAGACGCGCCTTGGAAGCGGAGTTGGAGGCGGTTTCTGCCTCTCATGCTGCGCTTGAGAAGCGGTTGGCAACATTTGCTGTCCCGGTTGATGACGATGCCGGCTTGTTGAAGGGTGCGCTTACGGACCTCGAGGCGATGACCACGGAACGTAACCGGCTTTCGGCAGAACTTGCGGTCCTGCGAAGTGAGCTAAGCAAGGGGGATTCATGATGGAGGACGGGCGGCCGCGGTTTTGGATATCCTGGTATGACCGGTGGAACCTGATCCTCCCCATCGCGCTTCTTGCGGCGGGGGGGTGGTTGGCGGTTCAGCCTCGGATCAGGCTCCCGGAAGTGCCGGCCCAGCGCTTGCGTCCGTTGGGTCCGGTGACTCTGGAATCCCCAGCCAGTGGTGCCCGATTGCGGATGGACCGGATGGGTGAGGTAGAGGGCAAGGCTGAGAAGGGGACCACGGTGGTGCTGTTCTACTCCCAGGCTCCCTCCTTGGAGCGGCGTGAGCTTTCGCGGATGCAGGTGGGTGTCGATGGCCGGTATCGGTTCCGGTTGGCCGGATTTCCGCCAGGTGGGTTCGTGTTCCAGGCTGTAGCGTATGCTCCGGATGGTCGGTCGAGTGGATCGCCACCTGTTGACGTATGGGTGGTGGATCCGCGGATTCCAGGACGCAGGAGCCCCTAGCTATCGTTTGCGGGCAGGGCCGTAGAAGTAGCCTTTGCCCAGCCGGACACCTCGCGTCTTGCGGTCGGCAAGGGAACCAAGCCTTTGCTCATCGAACAGAGCCGTATACTGGTATTGGAACCCGTCGAGTTTGACCCGGTCGACCTTCTTGCTGATGAACCGTTCGATTCCGGCGACATGGGGTGCATCGCCAGCGGTCATGAGGGTAAAGGCATCGCCAGAAGCCTGGGCGCGGCCTGTGCGCCCGATGCGGTGGACGTAGTCCTCAGGGTGTTCCGGCACCTCGTAATTGATGACGTGGGAGACGTCTGCGATATCGAGGCCGCGGGCTGCCACATCCGTGGCCACAAGGACCTCATAATAGCCTGACTTGAAGCCTTCGAGTGCCTGTTGGCGCTCCTTTTGGGTCCGATCGGAGTGGATGACCGCCGCCTTGTGATGGGCGCGTTTCAGGAGGTTGACGACCTCATCTGCGCTTCGCTTGGTTCGGCAGAAGAGGATTACGGACTCCCAGTGGATTTGCTCGAGGAGAGCAAGGAGCAGCGCCTGTTTCTGAGCCAGAGCCACCGGGTAGAGCACATGGCGGACGGTTTCTGCTGGGGCGCGACGCGCTCCGATTTCAACCTTTACGGGGTCGCGGAGAGCCCAAGCGCAAAGTGTTTCGAGGGCGGGGGGGATGGTTGCGGAGAAGAGCAGGGTTTGGCGTTCCTTGGGGCATTTGAGGAGGATACGCCGGACATCCGGGAGAAAGCCCATGTCGAGCATGCGGTCCGCTTCGTCGAGGACAACGAACTTGGCGCGATCCAGTCGCAGGGTGCCTTGGCCGAGGTGGTCGAGAAGCCGGCCGGGAGTGGCAACCACGACATCGACGCCGCGGGCGAGTGATTCCCGCTGAGGTCCGTACCCGACCCCGCCGTAGATGAGGCCGACGCGAAGCTGGGTAAAGCGACCGAACTTGAGGAAGTTGTCGTAGGTTTGTTGGGCGAGTTCTCTTGTTGGTTCGAGGACGAGGCAGCGAGGACCTGGGCCGTGGGGGCCCAGCCGGCTCAAGATGGGGAGTGAGAATGCGGCGGTCTTGCCGGTGCCTGTCTGCGCTGAACCGATGATGTCGCATCCATCCAGGATCAATGGAATTGCCTTCTCCTGAATGGGGGTTGGTTCTACGTACCCAAGGGCGTCTACGGCATCATTGATTGCCGCACGGAGGCCCAGTTCTGAAAACCGCATAAGGGACACTACCACGCACACGACGCCGTTACCAAGGTCTTCGTCAAGTTGCAGGGAAGGAATTCCCGTCAGGTTTTGGGTGGGTTGGCGGCGATTCTTTGGAGGTGAGCGACCAAGGCGGAGCATACAGGCTCTGGAGAATACCGATCGAGGGCCAGCTGACGAGCTGCCCTCGACAGGTCGTCCCTCCGTTGGTTGTTGGCCAGTTGCCTGAATGCGATCGCAGCGGCTCCGATGTCCGACATTGAAACCGGAATACCTCCGTTTCCGCACTGCCACGTCATGACTGGATCGTTGTGGTGGACCACGGGCAGTCCTGACGCCAACGCCTCCAGAATGGCGATGGAGAATGGTTCCTCCAGGGATCCGAGGGAGTAAAGATCCGCTGCGGACATGATGTCCCGGAGGGTTGATCTGGTGACCCTGCCGAGCCACCGGATCCGGTCCCCGAGGGTGTTGTTGACGGCGAAGCGGACCCCGCTTGCGCCGTCTTCATCTGAACCCACATGGAGCAGCACTGCTGTGTCGTTGGAAAGTGCGACCTCGCGCGCCAGATGGTCGAGACGCTTCTGGCTGGCAGTTCCAACGGGTCCAACGGTCAGGATGGTCAAGGCGTTGGCTGGCAGGTGCAGGCGCGTTCTCGCCGCGACTCGTTCCTCTGAAGTTGAGGGACGGAACAGCGAGACATTGGTGAAATGTGGAACGGAGAAGAAATGGGCGGATTTATCCGTTCCCAGGAGGGACTTGGCTTCCTCAAGATACCCTTGGGCGAGCAGATGGATGCCATCGAAGCATTGGATCCAACGGGGGGTCAGCCTCATGCCGTTCATGAACACGATGCGCGTCCGATGCCACCGCCGTAATTTGTGGAGGAGATGGCAAAGTCCGGGGTCACCGGAGTAAAGGATGTGGGGTTGGAAAGTCCGGACGTTCCAGAGGATAGACGGGATCTGGCTTAACTGTTCCAAGTAGTAACGCCGGCTCCAGGAGAGCATCGAGAGGAAGCGGGAGTTACGATCCAGCGATGTGCAACGGCGGACGTGGCGACGGGGGTGCTGCATCCTGCCTCCAGGCCAGAGCTCAGCTTCAACGTCTGGGGGCAGATGATCCGCGAGGTCGGTCATCCAGCTCTCGATGCCCCGGACGGTGTAACCGAGGCCAGATGAGAGCAGCGCGACACGCAGCGGAGGCTGTGGCTGAGGAGTTGTCATCTCGCAGCCATCTGGCCTGGAAGGAGGAACTGGCTCCGCCACGCGGCGATGTTGCGCTTGGGCAGGACGAGGCGAAAGGGTTCCGGGTTCAGGATCCATTGCCGGATCCCCTCAATATCCGAGCGGGAGGCGGTCCGGAGACCGGTGTCGCGCGCGATCTCCGCGGCCCTGTTGTCGATTTCGAGGATCAGGGACCTCCTGTGGTGGTTCAGGCAATGAACCCCCCCATGGAGGCGGGTGCCGATGTAATCGAAGTCGGGATGATCCCTGGTGAAGCGGGTGAAGGAATCGAAGGAACGGTCCAGCAGGGTGAGCTTCCCCTGAAGCCGGCCGAGGTAATCGAGATCGGTGGCTCCCTGAGGCCAGAAGTAGACCTTTTTGTAGTGAGATGTCAGCAAGGTGATGAGCCGCTGGTCGCATTCCGGGTCCTGGGCGTAATCGGTCAGCAACAGCAGGGCTTCGTCGGACTTTCGAAGCGGGGTGTGGGTGGGCGGGGCGTCTGCAAGGGGCCAGAGGGTGGGGCAGCAGGTGTTGAGCGCATTGCGAAATCCTCCGGCAGCCAGCTGACCCAGCGAGTACTGGTCACGCAGTGAGTGAAGTCCGCTGGGGGAAAGCAGGAGGCGGAGGAAAACCCGTGTGAATAGATTTGGCGGACGCTGGTAGGTCCACCAACCGACGCCGAAGAGCAGGGTCCGTCGCATGCCGAGAGCATGCTTTGGGGAGATGACCCATTGACGGTAACGGTTCATTTCCGAAGTGAGCAGGTTGGTGCCAGCGGCGATGCAGAGATCCGCCCGGCGCATCTCACGGCGCAATTCGGGAGTGGGCGGGCTGAACGTCGAGATCGGGATCACTTCCCATCCCTTGAAGAGGGAGTTGATTTCCCGCAGCACTGCCTGCTGGATGATCAGGTTCCCAAGGTTTTCGGCGGGAGCGCCGGCGTGCGTGGAGATCCCTGGGTCGAACAGACAAAGGCGCATTGAATGAGCGGAGTCGCTTCTGGTGCTGGAGAGACTTCAGATTCTCAAAGGCCACCAGACTGTGCGACGCTATGAGTGGGGCCGTGCTTCTGGCAATGCTGATCTGCTCCAACGCCCGACACGGGGCGCAAGTTGAAACTGCCACGCCTGGAACGGGGTGGCCTTTGGTGACTGGCGGTCCGGAGTCAGGCCAAAATGAAACGGCGGATCGACCCGGTCGTGACAAGCAGCGGAAAACCTCCGAGGGTGGGCCCGTGAATTTCCCGATCACGGAGCTCACGGATGCTTTGCTGGTCAGCTACCGCCGACATGGAGGGATCAACCATGTGGATGGGGCCAATCTTCCGTCCCGTGGGGCGGTGGTCGACATCGCGAAGGATCTATTGCGGCTGCTGTTTCCCGGATTCTTTGACGACAAGGTCGTCCATTCCTCGGAGCTGAAGGCGGAGACGGCGCTATTGATGGATTCGGTTGGGGGGCGCCTTGAAGATGAGGTCTGCAAGAGCCTGAGTTGCTTTCAATGCCCTGATCCGGCGGTGGCGGATCCGCGTCGGGCCGCCTTCACATTGACCGTAAACTTCATGAAGCGCCTGCCGGCAGTTCGTGAGCTGTTGCAGACGGATGTGGACGCGGCCTTCGAAGGAGATCCTGCGGCGCGAAGCCGCGAGGAGATCATTACGGCCTATCCCTTCATCGTGGCGATCGCGGTGCAGCGCCTGGCGCATGAATTGCAGGAAGCGGGCGTGCCGTTGCTCCCGCGGATGATGACCGAGTGGGCGCACAGCCGGACAGGCATCGACATCCATCCGGGCGCTCGGATTGGCACCCACTTCTTCATTGATCATGGGACCGGGACGGTGATTGGCGAAACCTGTGTGATCGGGAACCGGGTGAAGATTTTCCATGGCGTGACGCTGGGCGCGACGAGCACCTCGGGTGGGCAGGCGTTGCGAGGCAAGAAGCGCCACCCAACGATCGAGGACAACGTGACGATCTATTCGGGGGCGGTGATCCTGGGCGGCGAGACGGTGATCGGGGCGGGTTCAACGATCGGGGGCAATGTGTTCCTGTTGCAGAGCGTGCCTCCGGATTCGGTGGTGTTGAACGAGGAGATCAAGACGCGGGTGATGCCGAAAAAGAACCGGTTGGCGGCCATGGACTGGCAGATCTGAAAGGGGGGCATTGCATGAAGGATTCCATCCAGATCCGTCCGGCCCGGATTCACGACTCGGCGATCATCGCGGAGTACAATCGAGCCCTGGCCCGGGAGACCGAGGGGCGAGATCTGGACCCGGAGCGCATTGGCCCGGGGGTGGTCGCGGTGCTTCAGGATGCGACGAAGGGGCGCTACCTCTTGGCGGAACGAGGGGCGAAGGTCGTAGGGCAGTTGATGGTGACTTTCGAATGGAGCGATTGGCGGAACGGGATGTTCTGGTGGATCCAGAGCGTTTACGTGGTCCCGGAGGAGCGGGGGCGCGGCGTGTTCGGTGCCCTGTATCGGGCCGTTGAGTCCGAGGCGCGGGCGAACCCGGGGATTTGCGGTATCCGTCTGTACATGGAGCATCACAACGAGCGGGCGCGGGTGGCGTACGTCAAGTTGGGGATGAAGCCGGCCGGGTATGAGGTGTTCGAAACGGATTTCACGCGGCCGGCTTGAGGTGGGCATCTTGACACTGCCGCCTTCTGGAAAGGATTCGGGGCGGCGATGTCCTCATCGCCTTGGGAATCGCTTTGGAACGGCGACGAGGACGTCGCGACCCCGTTCCATGCGGTGGCAGTGTCAAGAGGCGGCCGGCGTCAGGGTTGGATCCGGCATTGAGTCTCAGTTCCGTTCGATCCCGATCCCTCAGGGGCGGCCTATCAGAACCGATGGGAATCTTCGGTGGGCTGGCGACTGGGCCAGGCCCAGTCGAGTTGGTCGGTCTTGCTCCCGATGGCACCGGCGCCGCCGTCGTCCTGACCATCCAGGCCGAAGCTGTAGAGTTCGAAATCTCCGGCTTCGCCGGGTTTGTAGGCGAGAGGGTTTCCGCTCATGGGATCAATGGGCACGGTGGTGAGGTAGACGGGGACAAGGGCGGCGAGTGTTGCGGGAAGCTTGCCGCTGTTGTCGGCGCGGTAACGTTCGATGGCGCAGGCGGTGGTGACGAGGAGGATGTTGACCTGGGTGCGGTCGATCTTCCCAACGGACTTCGATACCGCGGGAACAAGCATCCGGGCCATGAAGCTATGGGGAAACGAGCCGAAGTCCTTGGTCTTTGCCGGATCGGGAATCGTCGAGAGGGCGGCGGTCGGAGGATGGGTACGCACCTGCTGGGCGATACCGTCGAGGCAGCGGGAGATGGTAACCTGATTGAACCGGAGCCAACCGCCGGGGAAGAGCCGGAGCATGAGTGTGGCCGACTGCGGGGTGGAATCGCCGCCGGTCGCGGAGAGATAGCGGGCTGGATCCTCCATGATCATGTCCATGAGGCCGGTGCTGAAGATGCGCTCCGCCCGGAGCGAGTCGACCATGGCGTCGCGTGGGTTGAACCTGACGAATGCAGTCTGGAAGCGTTGGTAGTCCTCGGATTTCCAGCGGTCCATTTGCCATCCTTGCCAGACGGTGGAGGCGGCGATGGAGTGGATGGCGACGTGGACCAGCGTGCTGATGAGGATGGGGTCTGAGCCGGCGGCCTCGCCGAGGCGAAGGATCATCAGGACGTCGTCGGCCGCGGCGGTGCGTTCGCCGGTTTCGAGGCGGGCGATGGCCCGGATGCGGAGCAATTGGGCGGCGGCCTTGAGCGTCGAGAGATGGGGGAGCAGGGCGTCCATGTTGTCCTCATAGCGGATCCCGAAACGGCACTCGGGTCGGGTGGCGGCAAGGCTCAGTTGGTCGAAGGCGTCCTTGCGGGATTCAAGTAGCCGGAGGATGTCGTGGGCGGGTTTGCCGGACGGGGTGAGTTTCGGGTAGTTGGTGCCGCTCTGGAGTTGGGCGAGGGTGGCTTCGAGGTCGAGGGCCGGGGTTCGGGCGCGCTCGGGATTGGCGTCGGTCTTCGGCGGATTGGGTAGGCGGAAAGTCTCCGTGATGCGCGTGGAGACCGGGCCGCCCTTCCACTGGTGGCGGGTGCGGCCCTTGGCATCCCGGACGACCTCGTAGTCAAAGAGTCCTTCGAACAGGGGGACGGCGGCGAAGTTCCGTTCCGGGGAGGGCGCGGGTGGGAGCATGTCAGGCCACACGAGCGGTTCGCCGCTTTTCTGGATGCGGGCCTGTTCGGCGGCCCAGGCGCGGCTGCCGCGCCAGTTTTCGACGGCGTAGCCGAGGGCGACGAGCGTGAGCAGGGCGAGGGCGACGAAGCCGGAGATGCGGAGGAACTTCTTCATGGGTGGTCGAGGTTCAAGCGATGCGGTTGGTGGAAGGAGGGGAAGCCTTGCGAGGACGATCGATGTCCAAAGGGGGCAGGGGTTGACGGAGGAGTTCCTCGCGGGTCTCGCGCTGGTGTGCGAGTTGTCGGGCGGAATCGGGGTCCTTGATCAAGGGTGTGGACGCACCGGTCGCCGCGAGCACGTTGACCGGGACGGGCGCGAGCCGGTGCAGGGCGAGGATCGTGCACCAGAGGATGACAAGTCCGCCCCAGGCGGCAGGGTGGGGCCAGAACCAATGGAGCCAGAAGGCGGGCTGTTGGGCGGAAGGTTTGGGGCGTGGGGCGGAACTGCGCATGTCCAGACAGGCCTGTCGAAGGTCGGCCGGGAGGCCCCGCCGGGGTGTTTGGGCGATCCGGTCTTCCAGATGGGGTGGGGTCCTGGAGTTCATGGCGTGCGGATTTCGTCGTAGAGGGGGCGCAGGAGGGTGCGGAGTTTGTCCACGCCGTAGCGGTAGCGGCTGGGGGTCGTGTTGGGGGAGAGGTCGAGGAGGGTCGCGATGGCGTCGAACGTCAGGCTTTCCCACAGTTTGAGGTGGACGACCATGCGTTGGTCTTCCGGGAGTTGGCCGAGGGCCCGATCCAGGGCCTCGCGAAATGCGTGTTCGTCGGGATGGTGGGCGGGCTCAAACAGGCCAGCGATATCAGGCTGGGCCTGGGATGCTTCATGGGCGCGCGTGCGTGCGTTGCGCCGCCGGGTGAGGTCGATGAATTGGTTTCGGGCGAGGTGGAGCAGGAAGGCCCTTGGATCCCGGGCTTCCGCCAGCAATCGTGGGTTCTCGACAAGTCGGCGCCAGAGGTCCTGGAAGAGGTCGCGGGCGTCGGGTTCGGACCGGCTCAGCTGGAGCAGGAACGAGAACACGGCATCGCCGTGTTCATCGAGGATCTGTTCAAGCGGGAGCATGCCGGTTCGGTGGAGAGGACGCCGCTGGCGTGGGGATTTGTCTACGGGACTGAATCGAAACGCTCGTGTCGTTCAATGTGAGCCTTGTCTTGGCGGCGAGCGCCAGTAGGGTCCCGGGCTTTCCGAAGGCATTGAACCGCCGCGGACGTGAAACTGAAAAACTGCTGACTGAGATGAACGCCCCCATTCGAGTTGCTGTGACCGGTGCCGCCGGGCAGATCGGTTACTCCCTGTTGTTCCGGATCGCGTCCGGCGCGATGTTTGGTCCTGACCAGCCGGTGATCCTGCACCTGATCGAGATCGAGCCCGCGTTGAAGGTGTTGAACGGGGTGGTGATGGAATTGGATGACTGCGCGTTTCCTTTGCTGGCGGGCGTGGTGCCCACGGCGAGCCTCGACGAGGGCTTCCGTGGGGTGAACTGGGCCCTGTTGGTGGGCTCGGTGCCGCGCAAGGCGGGCATGGAGCGGAAGGATCTGCTGGGAATCAATGGCAAGATCTTCACCGGGCAGGGGCAGGCCATCCAGCGCAACGCGGCTTCGGATGTCCGGACCTTGGTGGTCGGCAATCCCTGCAACACCAACTGCCTGATCGCGATGAACTCGGCACCGGAGGTTCCGAAGGATCGCTGGTTCGCGATGACGATGCTGGACCAGAACCGCGCGAAGACGCAGTTGGCCCAGAAGGCGGGGGTACCGATCTCGCAGGTCTCGAACATTGCGATCTGGGGCAACCACAGCTCGACCATGTACCCGGATTTTGCGAACGCCCGCATCGGTGGGCGCCCGGCTCCGGCGGTGATCGGTGACGACGCCTGGTTCGCGGACAAGTTCATCCCGACGGTGCAGAAACGCGGTGCCGCCATCATCGAGGCGCGCGGGCTGAGTTCGGCGGCCTCGGCGGCCAACGCGGTGGTCGATACGGTGAAGGCCTTGAATACGCCAACGCATCCCGACGACTGCTTCTCGGTGGCGGTGTGCTCGGATGGGTCTTACGGCATCGAGAAGGGGCTGATGTTCAGCTACCCCACGCGCAGCAACGGCCGGACCTGGGAGACGATCCAAGGTGTCAGCCTGAGTGACTTCTCGAAGTCCAAGATCACGGCGACGGAAACGGAGTTGAAGGAAGAGAAGGCGCTGGTTTCGGATCTGCTCCCGAAGTGATCCGAGGAATCTGGAGCCTGAAGGCCGGGCTTGAATTCTCATGCATCGGCGGTGACGGAGCGATTCGTCACCGCCGATTGCGTTTGCAGCGGAATCCGAGGAGGGGATTCGCGGGTTGGTGGTAGCCCGTCACCGTGTCGGACCTGATCGCTTTGGTTTTCCAATGCCGATGATCTCGATCAGCACCTGCTGGAGGACCCGGGCTTCATCGGCATCGCTGCTGACCAGTTTGCGATTTGCCTCGAGCAGCGCTTCCATTCCGCGGACCAATTCTTCGGACCGGTAGTTCTCGGCCTGACGGAGGGCTTGGAACATGACAAACGGATGGAGTGCGAGCGGGTTGTAGCGCTTGTCCTTGGGCATCTGCTCCGCAGGGATCCGCTCCAGTTGCGTCTTGAAGGTGTTGTATTGGGCGCCGGATTTCAGTTGGCCAGAAGTGAGGAGTTCGCGGATCAGGATCAGGTTCCGGATCTTGGAGATCAGGCCGTAGAGCAGGCCGATCTCGGACTTTTTCTTGTCTGCTCCGGTGCGGATTTCCCACAGTTCCTCGTCGAGGGTGCGCAAGGCCTTGCCGAGGTTGCGGTCGCCGAGGGCTTCCGCGAGGGCGAATGCCTGGGCGCTTTTCTGTCGTGCGGTGACGGCTTCGATGTCGGCTCGGGTGACCTCAGGCCGATCGCCTGCGTAGAGAATGAGCTTCTCGCACTCCTGTGACAGGAGTCGGAGGTTTGGGCCGGTTCGGGCGACAAGTTCCGCCAGTGCCTCATCATCGATGGTTCGATTGCGGCTGCGGAAGACGCGGATAGCTTCTGTTTCGGCCTTTGAAACCCAGTCCTTGTCGTCGGCGCTGAGCGCGACAAAGAGCTCCACGACGCCCAGCTTCTCGATGGTCTTGAAGAACGTACGTCGTTTGTCCGGCTTCGAAGCCGAGATGAGCAGGCGAACCCCATCCCACCGGAACACCTTGAATTCTTCGGCCAATCCCCCGAGCGCTTCGGTGACCGCGGCGGAAGCGCTGGTGCGGTCATCACCCAGGAAGGAGCACGTCTGGAACCACACGAGCTTGGGGCCTCCGAAGAATGGAAGCGTCTGGAGGGCCTCGCGAAGTCGGCCAATGGCTGAAAGCGCGTCGGAGGAATTGCTGGCGGAGGCGTCGAGAACCTCGTGGTCCATGCCCCCCGCGGCCTTGCGCCACGATTCCCACACCTGTCGTGCTCGCTGCTGGATGCTGAAGTCATCGTCACCCCCGACGAGGAGGATGGGCGTGGTGTCCGCAGAGTGGGATGCGGACGGTCGATCCGAGGAAGCGGCGGCGCGAGCCATGGGTGTCAGCTGGGTTCGGACCCGGAATCGCCCGGATCCTCGTCCTCGTTGTCGCCGTCCTTCTCCCGCTGTTCGTTCAACCGGGTGAGGACCTCGGTCATGTCTTCCACTTCCTCAAAAAGCCTGCGGGTGACGTAGACGGGACGACGTGTTGCCGCTGCGATGGCCAGACAGTCCGAAGGCCGGGCGTCGAGTTCGACAAACTTCTGACCGATCTCGTTTTCCTGTTTGAGGATGAGCCGTGCGAAGTAGGTGGAGTTCCGAAGCTCTGTGATGATGACCCGTTCCACGGTGATGCCGAAGCCCTGGAAGATGTGGCCGATGAGATCGTGGGTGAGGGGGCGGTCCTTGGGAGTGCCACGGAGTGCCATCCCGATGATGGCGCCCATGTTGTGCTCCACCTGGATGACAAAGACCTTCTCATCATTACCCACGAAGAGCGCGACACCGCTGTTCGCGGGAAGGATGCCCCGGATCTGGACCGGCACGACCTCCTGCTTCATGGGTCTCAGGGTGAAACCGGTGCCGGGGATGGGCAAGCCTTCAAGTCCGCCTTTCCGTGCCAACTCCCGGCAATGGCGCTGGAAATGCAAAGTTGGTCTGCCGGCATTGTCTGACCTCGTTCGGGCGGGCAGGCTGGGTTTGTTGCCGCAAGGCGACCATTGTGATCAAGCGCCTCAAGAACTCCTCGCACACGACAACCCTGGACGGATCGAGCCGTCTTTTCATCCTCTGGAAGCAAGAATTGCAGCCATGAACCTGCCCGATCCACCCGACCTCCATCGGTTGCGCGCAGCCCAGGGCTGGCTTGAGCTCGGCTTGCCCCGGGAGGCTGCGGAGGAATTGGCACAGATGGGGGATGTGGCGCGGGACCATCCGGCAGCACTCGAGCTTGGGTGGGCTACGGCCGCAGCGCAGGCGCAGTGGAATCAGGCCTACGCGTTGGGGGATCGACTCATTCAGCGTGACCCGACGTTGGTCTCGGCATGGATTCATCGGGCCTATGCCGCCCGCCGCATGACAGGCGGCGGTCTTGAGCGCGCGTTGGCGGCCTTGCTGCCTGCTGCGAGCCATTTTCCCGAGGAGCCCATGGTGGCGTACAACCTTGCCTGCTACCTCATCCGATTGGGACGGATCGAGGAAGGGTGGAGGTGGTACGCAGAATCGGAGGTTCGCGGCGATCCTGTCGAGATGCGCCAGCAGGCATTGAAGGATGAGGATCTCATGGAAGTCTGGGAACGGATCCGGGAGTTGGGCTGAACCTCACCTCGTTTCCATCATTAGGTAGTCCGGGACGCTTGACTTCCATGGACGTGCATGACACTCCGTTCACAGTGTTGCGCGGATCCGGGCATCAAAGGAACCTTGGCGCCATCGGCTCCCCGATGGTCCGGGTGATTTGAATTCCCCAACTCCACCCCGGTCCACGGCCTGTTGATCACACGTAACATTCACTGCCATCAACCCGTAAGCATTGTCAGCAAAGCAAGATATGAACATTAGGACCCACTCCGGCCTGTCGCTGGGGCTCGCGGCGGTCATCACTGCCCTCGCCCTTCCTGCGATCCAAGCTCAAGAGAGCGACCGCGAGATGCGGACGCGTGACCGCCAGAACTACGAAGTGCTGGTGGGTGATTACTACACGGGCCGTTCGCCCTATTTCCGCGGTTCGGCCAAGCCCGAGCCTCCCCCCGTCGTTGTTGCGCAAGCCAAGCCCGCTCCGGCTCCCAAGCCGGCCGGACCTTGCAGCACCACGACGACTGGCTTGGTCAACCTGACCAAGACCATGCCCGCCGAGGCGACCCTCGGTGAGCCGTTCACCTACGAGCTGAAGCCCATGGCTACCGGCTGCGCAGGCAACGTCATTGTCACCGACACTCTCCCTGAGGGAGTTTCGCTGGTGAGCACCTCCCCGCAGGCGACCGTCAACGGCAACCAGTTGGTCTGGAACCTTGGCAACCTGGACGCCGGCGAGAGCAAGACGCTCAAGGTGACCGTCAAGCCCGAGAAGGAAGGCACCCTGTTCGCCTGTGCGACCGTGAAGGCCGATCCCCGCGTTTGCGCCCAGACCGTCGTTGGCCGCCCGCAGCTCGCGATCGACAAGACCGGTCCTGAAATCGCCCAGCTCGGTTCTGACGTCGACTACAACGTCACCGTCAAGAACACTGGCACCTCGGTCGCCAAGAACGTTGTCGTGACCGACAAGTATCCGGCCGGCCTCGGTGGTGTGGCTGAGAAGACCTTCAACGTTGGTGATCTGGCCCCTGGTCAGTCCCGCTCGATCCCTGTGAAGCTGAAGGCTGCTGAGCGCGGCCGTCATTGCAACGTCGCTGTGGCCACCTCCAGCAATGCTGGAACGGTCCAGGACGACGCCTGCACCACGGTTGTGAAGCCTGGCCTCAAGCTGGTGAAGACCGGCGACGACAAGCGCTTCATCAACAAGCAGGCCAGCTACAAGCTCGTTGCCTCCAACACGGGTGACACCGAACTCACGGGTGTTGTCGTGACCGACACCGCTCCTCCGCAGACCAAGATCGTCAGCGCCCCCGGCGCCTCGATCGCCGGCAACACGGCGACCTGGAACGTTGGCTCGCTCAAGCCCGGCGAAAACAAGGAATTCAGCGTCGTGCTGACCTCCACGCAGGCTGGCCGTTGGTGCAATGTTGCCAGTGTCAACACCGCCCAGGGCCTCCGCGAGAATGCTGAAGCCTGCACCGTCTGGTCCGGCCTGTCCGCCATCCTCGTTGAGGTGGTTGACGATCCCGATCCCATCCAGGTCGGCGAGTCCACCCTCTACACCATCCGCATCACCAACCAGGGCAATGCGGACCTGACCAACATCAATACGGTTGCCCAGTACGTGAAGGAGGTCACCCCGGTGTCCTCGCAGGGCGGCACGGTTGATGGCAAGACGGTCAAGTTCCCGACCGTGCCTCGCCTCGGTGCGAAGCAGTCGGTGACCTACACCATCACCGGCAAGGGTGTGGCTGAAGGCGACCATCGCCTCAAGGTCATCGTGACCGAAGAGCAGCTGCTGGCCCCGGTCGTCGAGGAAGAGTCGACCCGCGTCTACTAAGACCCGACTCCATCCACTTCAGAGAGCCGCTCCGAAAGGGGCGGCTCTTTTTTGTTTCGACCCGGAGCAGGCGTCCGCGACACGGTTCGCAGGTGAACTTCCCATCCTGGATCCTGATGGCCCTGCTGGGGTGGACGATGGTCTTACCGGGGGAGCAGGGACTGGCTTTGGATGCCCACTCCTCGCCCAAGGTCCAGACCGATGAGGAACTTCTGGAACACATCGAACGGAGTGCCTTCGAGTACTTCCGGATCGAGTGCAATCCGAGGAACGGGTTGATCCGAGACCGTTCCACGACCCAATCCAAATGCAGCATTGCCGCGGTCGGGTTTGGCCTGAGCGCGTGGTGCATTGGTGTCGAGCGGGGTTACGTGTCGCGGCATGAGGCGGCGGAACGGGTTCGCACCACCTTGCAGACATTCCTCAACGGGCCCCAGGGGGATGCTCCCGAAGGAGTCATCGGCCATCGCGGGTGGTTCTATCATTTTCTCGAGATGGAGACGGCGACCCGGGCCTGGAAGTGTGAGTTGTCCTCCATCGACACAGCCCTGTTCCTCGCGGGCGCATTGGATTGTGCCCGATTCTTCGATGGATTTTCCGAACCAGAACGGAGGATCCGACGGGATGCGGACCAGTTGTTGCGTCGCGTGGACTGGCAATGGATGTGCGACGGAGCCGAGGTCCTGTCCATGGGATGGCATCCAGAACGGGGGTTCATCCCGCGTTGCTGGGTCGGCTACAATGAGGCGATGATCCTGTATCTCCTCGGAATCGGAGCGCCAGAGCACCCCCTTCCTCCCACGGCCTGGCAGGCATGGACCCGTGGGTATGTCTGGGGTTCCCATTTTGGTCAGGAGTACCTCGATTTCCCTCCCCTGTTTGGGCACCAGTACTCCCATTGTTGGGTCGATTTCCGCGGTGTAGCCGACGACTGGATGCGGAACCGGGGGCTGGATTATTTTGAGAACTCGCGTCGGGCGGTGCTGGCGCAGAGGGCCTACTGCACAGCCAATCCAGGACGGTTTCGCGGATATGGGCCGTTGATGTGGGGGATTACCGCGTGTGATGGACCTGGTGGGTACAGTGCCCGGGGTGCCCCCCCGGCTGAGAACGACGATGGGACGCTCGCGCCCACGGCGGTTGGAGCGAGCCTGCCGTTCGCCCCGGATGTGTGTCTGTCCACGCTCCACAATCTTCACGAGCAGTGGGGCGATCGCCTTTGGACGAAGTACGGATATCGGGACGCCTTCAATCCGACCAAGGACTGGGTAGCCGACGATGTCCTGGGGATTGATCAGGGAGCGATGATGCTGATGATTGAGAACCATCGCACGGGCAAGGTCTGGAAACGGATGATGGGGGATCCTGTGATTCGCCGTGGAATGAGGAGGGCAGGATTTCGACGGTTGTAGAACGATTTGGAATTGAATCGAAGCAATCAATGGTGGTCGAAGAGACCGGATTCACCCTTGGAATACGCATGAACGCACTTATTGGATACGGCATGGCTTTTGGTCTGGCCTGCGGGTTGCAGGTCCTGGCTGCGGAAAACTGGTCGCAGTGGCGGGGTCCCACCTTCAATGGAGCCACCACGGCAAAAGGTTTGCCGGCCTCACCCACCTTGGATCAGGTCTTGTGGTCTGCGCCCTTGCCCGGGCCGTCGGGGGCCACACCAATCATCTGGAACGACCACGTGTTCATCCACACTCCCGACGAATCCGGGAATCTTTCCCTGATCGCCTTCAACCGCGTCGACGGGAAGGAGCGGTGGCGTCAGGAAGTGGGCGTCGGGAACAAGGACAAGGGGCGCAACAACATGGCTGCCCCATCGCCGGTGACGGATGGCAAGCGGGTCTACTCCCTGTTTGGGACCGGGGACCTTGCGGCCTTCGACATGGATGGGAAGCCCGTATGGAAGCGGAGCCTCGCCAAGGACTTTGGGCGGTTTTCGGTGATGTGGATCTACGGCAGTTCGCCGCTCCTCTACAAGGATCGACTTTATGTGCAGGTGCTCCAGCGGTCTCCGATGCCGCCGGATTACCCACTCTACGACGGCAAGCCGGAGCGAGAGTCCTTCTTGCTGTGCATGGATCCTTCCACCGGAAAGGACCTGTGGAAGCAGGTCCGTTCCACCGACTCAACGCTGGAAAGTCAGGAATCGTACGCCACACCCATGCCGTTCGAAGGAAAGGATGGGACCCAGCTGCTGGTGGTGGGTGGGGACCATGTTTCCGGGCACACACTGTCCGATGGGGCCGAGATCTGGCGGGCTCGATTGTACGAGAAGCGCGACGACTGGTATCGTATCGTCACCTCCCCGGTTTCCTATCGCGGGATGATCTATGCGGCTGGGCCGAAAGGGCAGCCGGTCGTGGCCTATCGTGAGGGTGGGCGTGGCAACGTGACAACATCACACGAAGCCTGGCGATTTACCGAGAGCCCGACGGACTGGAGCACGCCGTTGGTGATGGACGGCAAGCTGTTCGTCCTGGACGGGGGCAAGAAGGTGCTGAGCCGATTGGATCCGATCACCGGTGCCAAGGTCTGGAGTGGAAAGTTGCCCGTGCGCGAAGTCATCTGGGGATCCCCTACGGGTGCCGACGGAAAGATCTATCTCCACAGTGAGGATGGAACCCTCGTGGTGTGCGATTCCGGGGATGAGTTCCGTGTGCTGGGGACGCTGTCCTTCGCCGGGGAAGGTCCCTGTCGCGGGAGTGTTGCGGTGGCGCAGGACCAGATATTCGTCCGAACCGGGAAGAAGCTTCATTGCATCGGAAAGAAGTAGGGAAAGTTCGGAACCAAATCCGATGTCCGCGTGTCAAAATCGTAAGTGCTGGGTTCTCCGATCCCGGTTGGCTGCTGCATGAACAAGAATCGTCCCGCCATTCAGGATGGTTGCCCCGGTGGCCGCCGGCCTTCCCGTGCCTCTGGTGTCGTTCCTGGATCTGCGGCCCTGATCGGGGCGCTGATCCTGTTGCTGGTGGGCTGTGGTCAATCGTCCCATGCCGGTCCCGAGATTGCGGGACTGCCTACGGCCATTCCGGAGTTTGCACCGGGGGTCAGTTACACCAATCAGCGGATCGCGAAGGGACCGTGGTCCATCCATGTCGTGCGGGCCTCCCGGGAATCCGGCCAATTCGGATTTGTGTCGGTGCACGCCCGACAATCCGCGCTTGGGTTGGCTACGCTCAGCCAACAGGTGAAGTCGGTGCCGGAGACCCTTGGGATTCCCGTTGGTGCTGTGAACGGGGACTTCTACCAGCGGGACCGCGCCTACGCGGGGGATCCACGAGGATTACAGGTCGTGGACGGCGAAATGATCAGTGCCCCCATTGGAGGGGTTGCCCTCTGCATCGACGGAAAAGGCCAGCCTCAAGCTTTGGAGGTTCACCCCAGGTTTGAGTTGTCGTGGGTGGGTGGGAGTTTGACCAACCTTGGGTTCAACGAGGATCGGCAACCGACGGAGATCGTCCTGTACACACCGAAGCTCGGAGGCAGTACACGCACCAGCGGGGGGCGGGAGTGGGTGCTGGTGCCGCGTGGAACGAACACGGCTGGGGCGATGGCTCAGGTCGGCGGGGATTATGTCTTTCGAGTGGAGACCGTGAAGGAGGGGGGCGATGCACCGTTGGAAGCCGGAAAATGGGTTCTTTCGGCAGGACAGGGTGTGGTTCGACGTCAACAGTCCCTGGCCGCCATCGCCGCAGGAGCCGAGGTGCGGATCCGGTTGGCCACCGATCCCCGACTCGCGGGCGTTCAGCAGGCGATCAGCGGAGGACCGATCCTTGTCCGTGGTGGCAAGGCCTTGAAGATCGTCCCTCCACGATCGGACTCGTACCAGTTCAGCTCGATGCTGGAGCGTCACCCGAGATCGGCAGTGGGATGGAATCGGACGCACCTGATGTTGGTGCAGGTGGACGGCCGTCAGCCGCGGTTGTCCGTTGGAATGACGCTCGAGGAGTTGGGGGCGACCATGGCGCGGCTGGGATGCGAGGAGGCGATGAATCTGGACGGTGGAGGGTCGGCGACGTTCTGGTGCGATGGCCGCATCCGCAACAGCCCGTGCGATGGCGGCGAGCGGGTGATTGCCAACTCGCTCGTTCTGGTGCGGCGCCCTGTTCAAACCCCCTGAAAGCCTTGGCTTGTGAACTGCTCCCATCGCCGGCAAATCACCATGGCTGCTGCCACACGATCGACTTCCTGGACTCTTCATCGTCAGGGAGGATTGATGTCTGCGAATCTTCGCCTGGCTTGGACGTTGGCGCTGGTTTTGGGAGGTCTGGCGGCCGGAATCAGGGCCGAGGAACCTGTTGCGGATACTTCCGCGCGCACGACGACGACGGAACGGGGCTTCTCCTACCGGAACGATCAACGTCAGGATCCCACGTGGTCGGTTCATGTCTTCAAGTTCGACCGCAGTCGGAAAGACCTCTTCCTGACAAGCACCACCGGTCTGCCTGATCGCATCGGGATGAGCACGGTTGCCGAGCAGATCCAGACCTTGCCCGCGTCGTGGGGAACGCCCATCGCGGCGGTCAACGGCGACTTTTACACAACCGAGGATGACTATCGGGGGGATCCCCGTGACGTGCAGATCCGGAATGGCGAACTGATCAGCGCCCCGGCCGGTAACGCGAGTTTCTGGATGGATGCGGCGGGGGAGCCGCGGACGGCCAATGTCGAGTCCAACCTGAGGGTCCGGTGGCCCGATGGGAGCTACCATCCGTTGGGGCTCAACGAGCTGCGGGATAGTGAAATGGTGGTCCTGTACTCGTCTGCGATCGGGCGGTCGACCCGAAGCTCCGGGGGGATCGAACTCGTTTTGACGAATGCTCCGGGGGAAGGGTGGTTGCCGCTCCAAGTGGGACGAACCATCAAGGCCCGGGTCGCCTCCGTCCATCGCGGTGGCGATACCCCTGTGCCGCGGGACGGGTTGGTGCTCTCCATTGGGTCGAGGGTGCCTGAAAGTGCCCGCAAACGGCAGCCTGGCGATGAGATCCAGCTGGAGCTCAAGACAACGCCAGACCTCTCGGGCGTGGAGACGGCGCTGGGTGGAGGGCCGACCTTGGTCCGGGCTGGAAAGCCACAGACCTGGTCGAATTTCCAGATCCGGCATCCCCGGAGTGCGATGGGTTGGAACAAGACGCAATTCTTTCTGGTGCAAGTGGATGGGAGACAGCCGGACCTATCGGTTGGAATGACGTTTCCCGAGTTGGCCAAGTACATGGCGGAGTTGGGATGTGAAGAGGCCATCAATCTGGATGGTGGCGGCTCGGCCACGATGTGGGTGTTGGGCCAGGTCGTGAACAGTCCCTCGGAAGGCCGCCAACGTCCCGGTGCGAACGCCTTGGTCGTGATGCGACGGCCCGGAATCTCGGAGGCGCGACGTCCGTGATCGGATTGGTGGGAAGGTGCTGCCAGGCTGGAATTGTCGCCTTCCTCTGTCTGGCTGTGTTCTGTCTGGCGGCGGAGGATCGATGGGACACGGGACCGGCGATGGTCCCCATCCGGATTGATTTGGAGGCAGAGTCTGAGCGGCAGTTGGGTGTATATCCCCGACGTTGGGTCCCAGCCCTGGTGTGCGTGGACGGCAAGACTGAGAATCCCGTTCGGGCTCGCGTCCGTTTGAAAGGGAGGGTGGGGAGTTTTCGACCGGTGAAGGAAAACCCGTCGCTGACCGTGGAGGCAATTGGGGAAGGGGGATTGGTGGATGGTGTCCGACGCGTCCATCTGGAGAATTCGGTCGAGGATCCAGGGCGTTTGCATGCGGCGTTTGGTGCAGAAGGTTTCCGTCGACTTGGAATCCCGTCCCCGCGGGTGAAGTGGGCGAGGGTGGAGTTCAATGGGAGAATGTTGGGCTGGTACGTCCTGAAGGAGGGGTTCACGCAGGCCTTTTCCGAGCGGAGCGGACTTGGAACCGCGACCTCATTGGCCGAGCCGCAAAGTGGCTCGGACGTCGGCGGGGAGTTGGATCTCAAGAAGAGCCGAGGGTCCGATGAGGCGGCGTTGGCCCAATGGCACGGACTGAACGCCTGGATGAGCGGTACAGGGCGTCCCCGGGACATGGCAGCCCTCGCGAAGTGGGTTGACCTGGATTCGTTCGAACGTTTTGTGGCCGGTGAGGTGATCCTGGTGCACCGAGATGGTTACGCACTCGCGCGCAATAACTTCCGATTGGCTTTTGGCCGTCGCGGGATCCAATGGATTCCGTGGGGGATGGATCAGTTGCTGGTGAGCCGGACCTATCCGATGGAGCCCGTGTTTTCGGGAGCGCTGGCCGGCGCTTGTTTCGAGGGCGACGCGGGCCAGGTTCGTTGGCGTGACGCAGTGGCGGCCGGCGTTCGGAGCCTGGACGACGTTGCGGGTTGGAATGCTTGGTTCGCTGGGGTGGAGGAGCGGTTGCGACCCCACTTGCGGGCGCGGGAACGCGAAGAACTCAGTGAAGCAATCACGGACCTTCGTCGGCGGTGGAGGGAACGGTTGGAATGGGTTCGGATGCAACTGGAGCCCATGGAGTCCCCGCCCGAATGGGTTGATGGGCGACGTGCGCTGACGGGATGGAGGGTGGAGGGACTTCCGGCAGGTGGGCGCGGAGAGATTGTCGATGGACCGGCAGGAGTGAGGTCTTTGCTCGTCGAGGCCAAGGGGACGACATCCGCTGCGTGGGTGACAACGGTCCGTTTGAATCCCGGAAACTACCGGTTCGTGGGGCGTATCAGCAGTACCGGGGTGAAATCATTGGAGTTTGGCAATCACCACGGAGCGGCATTGCGGGTGCTAGGAAAACCGGAGCGATCTCCGGGAATTGTCGGAGATGGCAAGTGGCGGGAAGTCTTCGTGGATTTCCGCGTGGCCGACATCCCGACCGATCTGTCACTCTTGTGTGAACTCCGCGGGCGTGCCGGCCAGGCATGGTTTGACGTGGGATCGCTTCAACTGGTGAGACTCGAATGAACGACAGGATGGGACAAGTCGGTGGTGTGATGCCGCGGCGGGCGGCCGTGTGGCGAGGCCTGGGTGATCGGGCGTTTACCTTGATCGAACTGCTGGTGGTGATTGCGATCATCGCCATTCTTGCCGGTCTGCTGCTGCCTGCACTCAGCTCGGCCAAGTCCAAGGCCAAGGTGACCGTGTGCCTGAACAATCAGCGGCAGGTTTCTCTTGGGTTCCGGGTCTGGGCCAACGACAAGAACGACAAGTTGCCCTGGCAGCTCTCCTACACGAATGGGGGCTCGATGGGTTCGCCGGACTGGACGGACCACTTCCGTGTGGCGTCGAACGAGTTGGCAGCCCCGCGTGTTCTGATCTGTGCGGCGGACAAGGAGCGCAAGGCCGGAACCAACTGGGTCGATCTCGATGGTCTCGCCAACGTCAGTTATTTCGTGGGGACGCAGGTCGATTACCAGAAGCCCATCACCATCCTCTCGGGTGATTTCAACGTGAACGGCGGTGGCGGTGGTTTCGACCCGTCCTGGAGCCGGTTCCTCGGGAACTCGATCGATGCTTCGTGGGACCAGCAGGTGCACAACAAGAGTGGCTGCCTGTCCTTCGCGGACGGCAGTGTGAAGAACGTCAAGACTCCCGGACTGAGAACAGCCATCAGCGAGTCGATTGCTGCCGGACTGACAAACGTGGTGTTCTCCAAGCCGCGGGGAATCTTCTGAAGCATTGGAATCTCTCATCATGGCTGTCTTGAGGCGATTCCTGATTCCATCGGTGTTTGGCGCGGTGGTTGCCGTTGGAGCGTTGGTGTGGACATTCGGGTCGCTCCCTCCGTCGGAGGATGCGCAGGTCCCTGAACGCATTGGAAAGGAGATGGCCTTGGAGACCCTGCGCCTGCGGGGATCCACTGGGCGTGTGGTCGTACTGGCGCGGGACACGGAGGAATTCCCGCAGAAGGCGGTCGATCTGGCGTTGTCCGGGTTCCACGCAGAACTCGGGAGGGGAGGTGCCAAGGCCGATGTCGTGAGGCGGTTCCAGGTGGATCCGCTCCGGATGGTCCAGGTGCCGCCCGGGGATTTCTTTGAGTTGATGCGCCGTTCGAAGGCGGGGGACGTGATTGTTTCGTTCATGGGGCCGCCCCTTCTCAGCGAGGAGCAGCGAGCCCAACTGGGCGTTATCCAACCGAAGGTCGTGGCGTTCTGTCCGGGCTATCTTCCGCGTTACATCAATCTGGCGTTGATGATGGAGCGGGGGTTGTTGCATGGCGGAGTGGTGGCTCGGACCGATGCGGCCGGGGAACGCTTTGAAACCCAGTATGAGCGGCTGGCCCCGACCCGATGACATGAACTCCTCCCCTTCACAGCGGTTCATGGGTTTTGCCCTCGTCGACATGGTCACGCTCCTTTCGGTCCTTGTGATCCTTGCCGCGCTGGTGTTGGTCCCGATGGAGAACGCCCGGAGGCGATCGAATCTGGCGATCTGCCAGGAAAACCTCCGTGGGGTCACCAAGGCGGTGATTTCGTTTTCCAACGATCACGCCCAGACCCTGCCTGCACCGCAGGAGGGGTTGGGCGAACTGCAGTGGTGGTACAAGGAACAGGTGAAGTCGCATGCGGGGCTTCAAGGGCCGTCGTCGGCTGCGGATCGGGGCTTTGCGTGCCCCGAGGATCGTGGGTACACCGATCCACAACCCTTCCACCAGACCGCACGTTTTGATTACGGCAGCTACTGCTTCAATGGCGTGACGATTCCCGGAGTCCCCAGTATTGCGGGATGGCAGGTGGGGTCGATTGCTGATCCGAAGAAAACGCTCCTGATGATGGAGTGGACCGCCCATGGGCCGCTGTCATGGCATCGGAGCCGGACCGGCAAGAGGAATGCTCCTTTTTATCGGGACGCCGAGAGTGTGGTTGGGTTTGTGGATGGTCGAGTGGCGCTCATCCCGATCTACTACGATGGATTCAACGCGGCGTACACCCGGGATCCGATCGGTGGGTACGCGTATCGCTACAGTGGTCGGTAGGCGCAGATTTCAGCAGATTTTGCACATGAACAACCTTGAGTCCGGTCTAGCCCACAGGGGCGAGTTCAAACAGTGGGTTCGGAAGGCACATCCGATGTCCGTCCTCATTGGGGTCCTGCTGGCTTTTGGTGCCTTGGTGCAGTTGTCGGCCGCGCCTTCCATCTCGGAATGGGAACCGCTGTTCAAGGGGGTGGAACTGATGCGGGGCACCAATCTGGTTTCCGCAGGTGACTTCCAGAACCGCATGGCGATGTATTGTCTGCGGGTCGACCTGCGCGATCCGGACATCCGGCTCCTGCCGTCACCCCGCATCACCAATTTTGTCGCGGGTTCGCGGGAGACGGCGGGAATGACCGTCAGCCGTTTCGTGGTGAATCACGGGGTGCAGGTGGCCATCAACGCGAACTTCTTCGATCCGCAGGAGTATTACCTCCCCGAAGGAACGCCGATGTACGTTTCCGGATTGCAGGTTTCCGGTGGCTTGGTCGTCTCGCCGCAGAACAACTCGCGGCAGACGGCCTCGATCGTCTTCGACGCGACCAACGGCGTCCGGGTCGTTCACACGAATTGGCCCGCGATCTCGAACGAGGGGATCCACAACGCAGTGACCGGTGACTACCCGGTCGTGGTCAACGGAGTGAACATCGGTCGGCAATACCTGAACCGGCCAGCGTTCATCCACGGTACCAATCCACGAACAGCGATCGGCGTCTCTATGGACCGACGTTTCCTCTACCTGATGTGCATCGATGGTCGTCAGGACCACAGCAGCGGGGCCCTCGATTACGAGACGGGGGCGTGGATGCTGCTCGTCGGCGCTTACGATGCGGTGAACATGGATGGCGGTGGCTCCGCGACGATGGCGATGGAGTCGAGCACGGGGCAAGCGATTCGGATCAACCAGCCGAGTGCGGTGGCCGATTCGGGCAAGGAACGGACCGTTGGGAGCCACTTGGGGGTGTTTGCGAAGCCCCTGCCTGCGTACATCAACGACCTGACGGCGTACCCGGATGACATCTCGGCATCCTTGACGTGGACGACGTTGGAACCGGGTTCGACCCAGGTGGAGTACGGTCCCATCACCGACCTTGGGCAGACCACGCCTGTGAAGGCGGGTCCATCAACGCGGCATGCCGCCTTGATCCGCGGGTTGATTCCCGGCACCGAATACTTCTACCGGGCGGTCACGGTCTCTGCCGTGGATGGGCAGGTGCGACGATCCACGTTGCGGCGGATGCTGACGGCCAACTATGCCGTTCCGGAGGAGGTCATCCCGATCACTGCCGCCTGGCGCTTTTTCGATGGCGGCAGTCTGACGGGGAACGCGTGGACGACCACGGGATTCGCCGATGGTTCGTGGGGTGGACCTGGCAACGGGGTGTTATGGGTCCATACCTCG
>Ga0172373_10001636_pt1 | contig 36022 bp, 39 predicted proteins | sample Lak10m_2_FD_114546 | JGI IMG/M metagenome (GOLD analysis project Ga0172373, IMG submission 114546) | Freshwater microbial communities from Kabuno Bay, South-Kivu, Congo - kab_092012_10m | ecosystem: Environmental > Aquatic > Freshwater > Lake | place: Democratic Republic of the Congo...
GAATCGCTTCCGTCGCATCCTGGTGCGATGGGAGAAACTCGCTGAAACTTACCTGGCTATGCTGCATCTCGTTCTCGGTATCATTACGTGGCGTGCTTCTGGCCTACTGAAATAGGTTCTTAGGCACGCTAGGCCCCAACATGGAAGGCAGCCAGTTGCATCAACGCCTGCTGGAAGCTTATCGTAAAGTCTGGAAATAATATGATCTTCGATACCATCGCCAACGCCGACCGCTACGCGCAACTGCATCCGCTGTTTGCGCAAGCCTTCGCCTACATCCGCAATACGGATCTGAATGCGCTCGCCCCGGGGCGCTATCCTATCGTCGACAAAGACCTGTTCGCCATCGTCGAGCATGTGCCGGGCCGCAGCCGCGAATCGGCGCAACTCGAATGCCACCGCAAATACATCGACATCCAGCTGGTGCTGGATGGCGTGGACGAAATGGGCTGGAAAGCGTTGCCGGATTGCCACGCTCCCGTGAGCGATTACCGGTCGGAAAAGGACATCCAGTTCTTCCACGATGCGCCTGCCGCGTGGATCGTGACCCCGCCCGACGCGTTCTGCATTTTCTTTCCGCAGGATGCGCATGCGCCGTTGGTGGCTGACGGGGATATTCGGAAGGTGATTTTTAAGGTGGCGGTGGGTTAAAACGGTTAAGCGTGCAGGGCCCGCAATGCGGCATCGGGCTCTTTCTCCACTATGGTCAAAAGTGCCGCCGCAGCCCCCGTCGGTTGGCGGCGATGTTGTTCCCAGTTTCTAAGCGTGGCCACTTTTACCCCGATTAACTGAGCAAACTCGGTTTGGCTCAATCCAATTTTCGAGCGTATGGATTTAGCGTCCGGGACAGCCATTTCCGTGGCTCGAGCGGGAGCAAGCGCGCCGCGTCGGATGGCTGCCGCCTCTTTCAGGCTTTGCTGCAAATCATCAAAAAGTGTTTTGTCCATGGTTAGAGCTCCTTCACAAGCTTGCGCAGAACGGCTGTTTCCTTATCCGTCAGGTTGTCTTTGATGTTTTTGGGGTAAGCAACCAGCATCAATATTTGATCGTCATCGGTCAGCCAGTAATAAATAACGCGGATACCACCGCTTTTCCCAGTCCCCGGCCTTTTCCAGCGTAGTTTTCGGATGCCGCCGCCATCCTTGATCAGGTCGCCAGCATCCGGGCGTTTGACCAGTTCCACCTGCAATTTTACGTATTCATCATCAGCCAGCAGAGTCGATATCAGCCGTGTAAATGTCGGAGTTTCGATAAAAAGCATGGCCTAAATATACGCCAATGGCGCACTTTGTCAAGCGCTTACTAAGTCAAGCGATAGCACAGTTATGAACTCAGCAGAAAATCCAGCTTGGCCCAGGCCCGTTCGTTGGCGGGCAGGCCGAAACGCAGGCTGGATGAGGCTGCAAACAGCCGGGTGAGGATACCGAGCCGGGCCAGACGCTGGTGTATCGCTTGTGCGTCCGGCGTGCAAACCCACTGAAACAGCGCAGTACCGCCGCTGGGCGGCAGGCCGTGGCGGGTGAGCAGGTCGGCGAGTTGCTGGCTTTGCGCAGCCAGCCACAGGCGTTGTTCGGCCTGCCATGGTTTGTCGGCCAGTGCTTGTGTCGCCACCCAACGCGTGGGCGTCGGTACGCTCCACGGGCCCAGCTTTTCCTGCAACTCGGCCAGCAATTCCGGCCATGCCAATACAAATCCGGCACGGATGCCAGCCAGCCCGAAAAACTTGCCCAGCGAGCGCAATATCACCAGCCCCGGCAGCCCGGCGTGCGTGGCCAGGCTGAATTCCGGCGTGGCATCCATAAAGGCCTCATCCACCACCAGCCAGCCGTTGCGTGCGGTAAGTTCGGCGTGCCATTGCAGCAGCGTCTCCGCAGGATAACGGCGCCCGGTGGGGTTGTTGGGGTTAGCCAGCACCAGCACGTCTACGCCGGGCCGATATTCTGTGAGTTCTTCCACGTGATGCCCGGCTTTACGCCAGGCATGGGCATGTTCGGCATACGTCGGGCTGAGTACGCCGACGCGGCATGGCGGGTGCAAGGTCGGCAAAGCCTGGATCGCGGCTTGCGAACCGGCGCAGGCGATTAGATTTGATGTGCCGTAATATTCGGCGGCAGTCGGCAGCAACGCATCTTCGTCTTCCGGCAGGCGCAGCCAGCATTCGGGCGGTACCGGCGGCACCGGATAACCCAGGGGATGGATGCCGGTGGAAAGATCCACCCATTTGTCGAGCGGGATGCCATGCTCGCGCGCGGCTTGTTGCAGCCTGCCGCCGTGTTCAAGCATGGATAAGCGCCCCCACCGATAAAGCCAGCGCCAGCCACAGGTAAACGCCATGCCGCACCAGCGCTAAAGCGCGTCCGATGTCGGCGGGCTCTGCCGCCCTGCCCTCGCCCAGAGTCGGGCGCTGATGCCATTCGCCCTGATAGCATGCCGGGCCGCCGAGTTGAATACCCAAAGACCCTGCACCTGCCGCCATTACCGGCCCGGCGTTTGGGCTATCCCAGACTGGCGCTTGAGCACGCCAGCAGCGAAGTGCGGTGCGGGTTTTGCCCAGCAGTGCGTAGGTCAACGCAGTCAGCCGTGCCGGAATGTAGTCCAGCACATCGTCCAGCCGTGCCGCTGCCCAGCCGTAGTGGAGAAATCGTGCATTCTTGTAGCCCCACATCGCATCGAGGGTGTTGGCAAGGCGGAAAGCCAGCGCACCTGCGCCGCCCGCCAGCAGAAACCAGAACAACGCGCCAAACACGCCGTCGTTGCCGTTTTCCAGCACTGACTCCACCGTAGCAGGCACCGGCTCTAGCGCGGAAGAATCGCGGCTGACCATGTACGAGGCTGCCGTCCGCGCCGTTGCTTCATCTCCGGCTTGCAGTGCCTTCGATACCGCCTGCGCATGCTGGTGCAGGCTTTTGTGGCCGACGGCGAAATACAGCAACAGCGCATCGAATATCGGCGAAAAGCGACACAACCAAAAAGCAAGCAGCGTAAACGGCACTAACAGCAAGGCAACGCCGAACACCCCGGTCAATTTTTGCGTAGCCTGCGCGTGACGCGATACGGGGTTGAGCCGGGCTTCGATCCAGTAAACCACCTTGCCGAAACCCACCAGCGGATGCCAGCGGCGTGGCTCGCCCAGCAACGCGTCAAGGGTGATTCCCGCGACGGCCAGTAAGGGGGTTATGGGATAATGAACAAATGAAAGCATTGATGATTCAAGGCACAACTTCGGATGCGGGCAAGAGTACGTTAGCGGCTGGATTATGCCGGGTATTGTACCGCAGGGGCATCCGCGTCGCCCCGTTCAAGCCACAGAACATGGCGCTCAATTCGGCCGTCACGATGGATGGCGGCGAGATCGGCCGTGCACAGGCGGTGCAGGCCATGGCATGCGGGCTGGAGCCGCATTCCGACATGAACCCGGTGCTGCTAAAACCGACGACCGACCAAGGGGCGCAGGTCATCATTCAGGGCAAGGCCAGGTTCAACCTCGAAGCCGGGGCTTATCACGACTACAAACCCACCGCGATGCAAGCCGTGCTCGACTCCTGGCAACGCCTCGCCGCGCAATACGACCGCATCATCGTCGAAGGCGCAGGCAGCCCGGCAGAAATCAACCTGCGCGAGGGCGACATCGCCAACATGGGCTTCGCCGAAGCCGTCGATGCCCCGGTCATCCTGATCGCCGACATCGACCGCGGCGGCGTGTTTGCCCACATCGTCGGCACGCTGGCGCTGCTGTCGGAATCCGAGCGCAATCGTATCGTCGGTTTTGTCATCAACCGCTTTCGCGGCGACATCACCCTGCTGCAACCGGGGCTGGACTGGCTGGAGCAGGAAACCGGCAAGCCCGTACTGGGTGTACTGCCCTATCTGCATGGTCTGCACATCGAGGCCGAGGACGCTGTTCCACGTGAAGCAATTGCAAGCAATGAGGCATCGGCAGGCAAGTTGCGCGTAATCGTCCCCGTTCTGCCCCGCATCAGCAACCATACCGATTTCGATGCGTTGCGCTTGCATCCACAGGTCGATTTCCGCTTTATCGGCCCGGACGAAGCTATTCCACCCGCCGATTTGATCATCCTCCCCGGCAGCAAAAACGTGCGAGCCGACCTCGATTTTCTGTGCAAACAAGGCTGGGATGTCGCCATCCTGCGTCATTTGCGCTACGGCGGAAAACTGCTCGGCATCTGCGGAGGATTCCAGATGTTGGGCCACCAACTGCACGACCCGCAAGGGCTGGAGGGCGCGGCGGGCAGTAGCGAGGGTTTGGCGCTGCTGGAAATGGAAACCACGCTGCAAGCCGAAAAACGGTTGGCACGGGTAGACGGAAAACTATGTTTTGCCGCTGCCGCCGTTACCGGCTACGAAATCCACATGGGTGTGAGTCATGGCCCGGCGCTACAGCGTCCGTTGGTGAAGCTATCTGGTGAACCAGAAGGCGCTTTTTCAGAGGATAATGCGATAGCGGGCACTTACATTCACGGCTTATTCGACCATCCTGAAGCTTGTGCTGCGCTGCTGGCTTGGGCCGGGTTGCAGAATGCAGAACCGTTTGACTATACCGCCCAGCGCGAGGCTGGGCTGGATCGGTTGGCGGATGCGCTGGAAGCTCATCTTGATTGGAAGAAACTGGAGCAATATTTGCCCTGATTCAGCCAGTTTTTTCCTGCTCCCTAATAAACCGGGAGAGATAATTACTCGCAAACCGGACATCTTCCTCGCTCAGGACGGCAAGCTCATTTGCCAGAAACTTAGGCAATGCTTTGGGTTCCAGCACCCACATCTCGCGTAGGCTTCCTGATTTGTGCTCGATAAACCAACCGGGGAATAAAACGACAGGCCGTACGGCAAAGTCTCGACCACTGAATTCCTGTAACGTCTTTTTCAGCCAGCTGGCCTGCGCTTTGGCTTGCCATACTGGATTACGTTCCAGCAATTTGCCATTGACGGCAATCGTCTCGCCATCAAATTGAATTTTCGTTTCGCCACGCAAAGGTTTGGATAGTGTTTTGGTTTCGACAGTGAAAACCCCGCCAGGACCGATGATCACGTGATCGACGTTGAAATCCTCGCCCTGTAGATCGTGAAAAACTTGATAGCCTTGCTCTCGTAACCGTTCAAGAAACTGACCGACAGCCTTTTCGCCCTCGATACCTTGCTTTAGTTGGCGCAACAACGGCCATGTGCGCCACATCTGGTAACTGGCATATCCCGCAACAATCAGTGCCATGATGGTTGAAATGACCGGATTTCTAGCCGTGGGGTTAAAGTAATACCACCACTCCATTCCAGTGAACCAAACCATCATCAAAGCGATTAGCATTGGCGCCAGAATTTTGTCGTAAAGCAAATCTCCACGTTGCTCCTCCAGCGATTGGCCGGGGTTACGCAAGGGTTTGTCGGTGATGGGGGATTTTCTCTCTTTCATGGTTAGTAGTCCCAAACTGCATCCAAATGCTGCGCCGCCAGCAGCTTGTCGCGTAGCGCATAGCGTGGCGATTGCAGGTTTGCCACATCGCTCTCCTGGCGTGGAATTGGCCCTACGGCTATCGCCGCCCCTTTGAACTTGAGCAGGTATTTCCCGGTATTGCCGTAAGGCTCGATGGTGTCGATTTCGGCAATATGCGTAATCGCCCCAATCGGCGCGACGCGATAAGCGGCGATGTACCTCAATTTGCTGAGGTGCCGAGCATTGATGCGGATGGCAAACCAGCAGTTCTCGGCGATAAAACGTTGCTGAAAGCCTTCCTCTCGTGCGGGCACAACCACGGTATCGAATTCCGCATCCGCCCCGTTAATGCTCACCGGCTGGACTTGTTCATCCACCGTCTCTCCCAGCTTGGGCGGCGTAAATGCGTTGATGCCCAGCATAGGTAGAATCAGCAGCATATCGGCCAGAAAAGCCAGCGCCGTGGCCTTGGCGGCTGGCGACATAGTGGGTGCTGTCGGATTATTTTTGTTGAGCAGGATCGCGCGGTCGTACTTCTTCGCCAACGCTACCAGCTCGGATTCCAGAAACTGCACCTCGGTCTTGCCGATCTTGTGGTTACGATCCACAAAATACACCCCCCAGCCCCAACCTTCCTTATTGGCAACATGATTCTTCAAACGATCACCCACCGGGTCGGCTTCACCAATATAGATGGTTTCCTCTGACGCATTACCCACCAGAATATACAAACCAGCCTGCGCAAAGCCTGGCTCGTTTTTTAGCAAAGAAAATTGCTCTTTGGAAAACACCACCCCAAAGCCCGACCAATTGGACTTATCTACGTGCCGAATGCCCTGCGGATCGCCTGTAGTTGAGAACAGAGTGATAGAGAATGGCGCCGTCATGTTCTTTAATTTCCCTAATGAAAATCTTCTTCCCGCTGGTGCCGCACCGCCAGAATCGTCACTGTCTCGCCATCCTCAATTTCAAATAATGCAACATAACCTGCTGCGCCGAAAGGGATGAGTAGTTCGCGTAGGAAAGGGGTTTCATCCGAGGCTTTGCGGCAGGAGAACGGGAAGGTTTGCAGCAGCGTTACCGCCTGCTCAATAGCCGCTATCATGCGTTCTGCGGCTGCGTCATCATGCTCAAGCCAGAAATCGAAAAGTCGGTCGATGTCGTCTCGTGAGGCAGGGGAGTATTGAACCAGAAACGACAATTTATTGCTTGCCTGCCCGTTTGGCGGCAAGTTTTGCCTTGAGTTCGTCCATTACCTCTTCGGACGAATAATAGACTCCGGTGCGCTTGGCCTCATCGCGAGATGCCAAGCCGCGAGCAATGAATTCTTGCTGAAACTGGCGGCGCTGGATATTGGTGCGGACGGATTGTTCGACAAAGCTGGAGAGGGTTTCGCCTTCTTGCAGCACGCTTTCGGCGGCTTGCCGGAGTTCTGGCGTGACCCGCAAGGCGGGGATAGTGGCGGTTTTCATGACGGCATCCTTTTGCATTGCATTTGCAATGCAGTATGGATTATTTCAGGTGTAACGGCAACCCTGCCGCCATAAACACGGCCTTGTCGCACGCGGCCGCAACAGCCTGATTCAGCCTCCCCTGCTCATCCTGAAATTTTCGGTTGATTTCGCCCAATGGCACGATGCCCATGCCGACCTCATTGCTGACCAGGATGATCTGGCCCGGCAAGGTGGGCAATATATCCAGCAGCGCTTGGCGCTCGTTTTCCCAGCTTTTGTCTTGAGGCGGGTTGCAGTCCTGGCATATCCATTGCGCGAGCCACAGGGTGAGGCAATCCACCAGCAGGCAACGATCTGGCGCTGCGTGTCGGCGTAGGGTGTCTGTGAGAAAGAACGGCTCTTCCACCAACCCCCACTCGGCTGGACGACGGATTTTATGATGGGCGATGCGATGCTCGAATTCGGTGTCGTAGACTTGGGCGGTGGCGATGTAGGTGACGGGCTGGCCGCTTGCCGTTGCCAGTTTTTCGGCATAGGCGCTTTTGCCGGAGCGCGCGCCGCCGAGGACGAAGGTTTTCATGTCTGACGTGCTCCCCATTGCTGGATGATGGCCTGCATTTGCTTTAATCCGTGGGTGATGGCCGAGGGCCCCGGTTGCAGGATGTCGGCGGATTTTATTTCAAGCAGCATGCCATGCTGCACGGCGGGGATAGACGACCAGCCCGGGCGGGCAATCACCTGCTCGGGCTGGAATTTTTTGCCGCACCACGAGCCGACGATGATGTCGGGCATGCGTTCAAGCACCGCATCGCTGTTGGCGAGGATGCGGTCTTTGGCCGACGGGTAGCGTGCAAGCTCGGCAAAACAGTCTTCTCCCCCGGCAATCTCGATGAGTTCCGATGCCCAGCGGATGCCGGTGATCAGGGGTTCGTTCCACTCTTCGAAATACACGCGAGGGCGCTTCGGCAGCTTGGCAGCGCTTTGCCTGACGCCGGCGATGGTGCTTTCCAGTTCGGCGATCAGCGTGGCGGCCTTATCCTGCGCGCCGACCAGCGAGCCTAGCGTGGCGATCATGCGCAAGATTTCTGTCACCGAGCGCTGGTTGAAAACATGAACTTCAACCCCGGCGCGGATGAGGTCGGCGGCGATATCGGCTTGCAGGTTGGAGAAGCCCAGCACCAAGTCGGGCTGCAGTGCCAGGATTTTGTCGATCTTGGCACTGGTGAAGGCGGCCACCTTGGGCTTTTCGCGCCGGGCGCGGGCTGGGCGGGTGGTGTAGCCGGAAATCCCGGCGATACGATCCTGTTCGCCCAGCAAATACAGCACTTCGGTGGTTTCGGCGGAGAGGCAAACGATGCGTTGCGGGATCATTTTTCTCCCCATTGGTTGGTGTAGACCAGTTCTTCCAGCGGGCGGGCTTGCGTCCAGCCTTCCAGTACCAGCATGGGCGCGGGGTAAAAGGCATCGACATGGCCGAGGCAGAGAATGGCGATGGGTTTTGCGCCAGTAGGCATATTGAGCAATCGGGCCAGGGCCTCCGGGTCGAAGATCGACACCCAGCCTAAGCCCAGGCCTTCTGCCCGCGCGGCTAGCCATAGGTTCTGGATAGCGCAGGAGACCGAGGCGAGATCCATCTCCGGCAAGGTGCGGCGGCCGAAGATATGGCGCTCGCGGCCGCCCATGAGTGCGGCGACCAGCAGTTCGCCGCATTCGAGGATGCCTTCGACCTTGAGCTTGAGGAATTCCTGCGCGCGGTCATCCAGGGCGTTGGCAGTGCATTGCCGCTCTTCCTCGACCAGGGCATGGATTTTCTGGCGTAGATCGGGTTCGGTAATGCGCAAAAAGCGCCAGGGCTGCATCAGGCCGACGCTGGGTGCCTGGTGGGCGGCCGCCAGCAGGCGTTGCAGCACCGCAGGATCGACCGGGTCTGGCCGGAAGTGGCGCATGTCGCGGCGCTCGGCAATGGCGCGATAGACGGCTGCGCATTCGGCTTCGCTAAATGGGTGCGGAATGTCGCTCATGGCAAAAACAGTTGTGCGGCAGCCTCGGGGTTGGAGGCGAAATAAAAATGCACGTAGGAAGCCGTCAAGCGGCCGTTGCGAAATACCGCTTCAGCGGTTTTGCCGCCGTTGGGGCAATGGCCGTGAGCGACGGGTTGCGCACGGCATTCCAACTGCGAATGATGGTAAGTGTGTCCGCGTAACTCGCCTTCGGGCAGCGCAACGCTTTGCAGGGCCAGTGCGGTGAGATGCTTTTGCATGATGGCCTGCCCGGGAACCAGGCCAACCATGTTGCCGCACAGCCCCGCGTGATCCGTCAGCGACTCCAGCAGGTAAAGCATGCCGCCGCATTCGGCGAGTATGGGTTTGTCCGCAGCATGATGGGCGCGGATGGCGTCTTGCATGGCTTGGTTGCTGGATAGTTGAGCCAAATGCAGTTCAGGGTATCCGCCGGGCAGATACAGGCTGTCGGCTTCGGGAAGCGCGCTATCGGTCAGCGGCGAGAAGAAATGCAGTTCTGCGCCCATCGCTTGCAGCACGTCGAGATTGGCCTGGTATAGAAAGGCAAACGCCGGATCGCGCGCAACGGCGATGCGGATGCCTTGCAGCAAGGGCCGCAGTGCAGGTGCGGGTTGTGCAGTGAATTCCACGGCGGGGGGCAACTCGGCAAGTTCGGTCTGTAGCAAGGCATCGGCCGTACGTTCCAGACGGTATTCCAGATCGGCGATTTCTTCGGCTTGCAGTAATCCAAGGTGTCGGTGCGGCAGTTCTATGGCTGCATCGCGCGCCACGGCGCCGTAAAAATGCAAGGCTTCCGGCATGCTTTCTGCCAGCAGTTGGGCGTGATACGCACCGCCGATACGGATGGCCAGTATCCCGGCAAAAGGCACGTCCGGCCGATAGTTTGCCAAGCCGTAAGCCACTGCCCCAAAGGTTTGCGCCATGGCAGAGCCGTCGACGACGGCCAGCACCGGGATGCCGAATGTGCGGGCGAGATCGGCGCTGCTCGGGTTGCCGTCGAACAAGCCCATCACGCCTTCAACCAGAATCAGGTCGGCGTCCTTGGCAGCTTCGGCCAGCAATTGGCGGCAATGCGCCTCCCTGCCCATCCACAAATCGAGTTGATAAACGGGCTGGCCGGAGGCCTGGCGCAATATCATAGGGTCGAGAAAATCGGGGCCGGTCTTGAATACGCGTACTTTACGGCCTTGGCGGCGATGCAGGCGCGCCAGTGCGGCGGTAATGGTGGTTTTGCCTTGCCCGGAAGCCGGCGCCGAAACAAACAGTGCCGGGCAATAAGTTAAATCAGCCACAGTTCGAAGGAGAGACAAGGCGGTGACGAGCGAGCGACGCTGGCAGTACAGTGAGTACGACAAGGTGCGAGAGAGGAAGCCAACGCCGTATCACCGATGAAATGTGGATGATTACAGGTCGATGCCGGGTTGTGCCTTGATCCCGGCCCGCCATGCATGTTTGACGTCCATCAGCTCGGTCACAGTGTCGGCCGCAGCTATCAGGGCTTGCGATGCGGCACGACCCGTGACGACGACATGCTGCATGGATGGACGTGCGGCAATATCCGCCAATACCTGATCGGCATCGAGGTAGCCGTAGTTCATGGTGTAAGTCAGTTCGTCGAGTACGACGAGATTGAAAGCGGAGTTGGCCAGCATCTTGCGGGCGATTTCCCATCCGGCGCGCGCGGTCTGGATGTCGCGCTCACGGTCCTGGGTATCCCAAGTGAACCCTTCGCCCAGTACGTGCCATTCGATCTCGGGGCAGCGGCGGAAAAACGCTTCTTCGCCGGTGTCGGTACGACCCTTGATGAATTGTGCCACGCCCACTTTCATGCCATGGCCGATGGCACGCGCGGCCATGCCGAAGGCAGAGGAGGATTTTCCCTTGCCGTTGCCGGTGAGCACCAGTAGCAGGCCTTTTTCCTGATCGGCACTGGCGATGGCCTGGTCGATGACGGCCTTTTTGCGCGCCATGCGGTCGGCATGGCGCGCGCTCTTGCCGGTGTCGGTCACCTTGTTATGCGGGTCGGCTGGCGCTGGCGCGGGTCAGCACAAAAGCTGCGTGTACGATAACGGCTACGCCCACCCAGAAGGCGAAGGATTGCAGCGTGTACGGGAAATACTGCACCAGGCGGGAAGTAAATTCGGCAAGGCTGGTATCGGCAAAGCGTCCGGAGAAAAAGTAGAAACCGCCGCTGGTGAAGATTTCGGCCAGCGCCACACTGCCCAGCAGGCTGGCGCCCAGCGCTGGCAGGGTATTCACCTTGAAGCTGTAACGTTTGGCATACCAATGGCCCGCCATCCACAGCGTGCCGTAGGCCGGCAGCAGAAAACCGTAAGCCGGGCTGGCGCAGTAACTGCTGACGCCGCCAACGTTGATGGCGAAGTAGTCGATGACGACGACTTCGGCCAGCAGTGCGACAAACACCCAGGCACGCCGCACATAGAACCCGGCAGCGAAAAACACCGCCCAGGTAGCGGGCGGCAGATGCAGCAGGCTGCCGAAATGATGACCATGGGTTGCGGCGACCAGCAGCGCCAGGATAGCGGCGATGCCGTATTGTTTACGAGTATCCAGATTCATTTCGATTCTCCTTGTGTCAATTGAGAGGAATTGTAACCCATCGCCGGATTATTTCGGCTGCCAGCGCAGGCCGACGAACAGGTTGATGTCGGGCGTGTTGTAATCCGGCGCGGCCGGCGTGAACGTGTTGGCCGTGGTCGCCAGCGCGTATTCCCGGTCGAACAGGTTGTTGACCCGGCCGTTGATCGCCCAGTCGCCCGTCAGTTTGTAAGCTGCTGTCAGGCTGACTACGGCGTAGCCGTCCAGCTTGAATAGGTTGGCGGCATCGTTATAGCGCTGGCCGCTGGCGACGATTTCGCTGCCGACCTCCAGATTACCCAGCGATTTGCCGAGCCAGACAGAAGCATGCTGCCGTGCGCGGCGCACCAGCCAGTTGTCGGTATCGCCGTTTTTCGGGCTCTGGAAATCGGCACTGGCGCGCATGTGATAGGTGCCGAACCAGCCTTCATAGGCCAGCGTCATCCCCTTGATGGTGGCCGACCCGACATTGATCGGGAAATCGGCTGGCAAGCCTTGGGCGCCGACCAGCAGATCGTCGATCTTGTTGTGAAAAGCTGTTGCCGAGACCCGGTGATGGCCCTGATCGTAAGTGACGGAAATTTCCTTGTTGCGCGAGGTTTCCGGTTTCAGATTGGGGTTGCCCTGATAGGTGAAGCCAAAGCCGAAATTCTGGAACGGCCAGTACAAGTCGTTGAACGTCGGCGCCCGATAGGCCGTGCCGAAATTTCCGGTGACTCGCCAGAACTGATTCAGCTTGTAGCCATAGCCGATGTTGCCGGTGTTGTGCTGGCCGAATTGCGAATTGTCGTCGCGGCGTATCCCGGCATGGAATGCATGTGCGCCATGCTCCAGCACGTAGCTCGCCAGCCAGCCGTTGTTGCTGCGGTGCGTGGTGGAATATGCCGTACCGCTGACCACATGATCCTCCAGCCTGTCGTAGGCCAGAGTCAGTGTCCCAACTGGCAGGTTCAGATCGTTCTGCCATGAATACTGGCGCTGGTAGGTGCGGATGTCGGACGTGCCGAAACTGCCGACGCTGTGCAGGTCGTCCATGCTTTCGCCCAGTTTGAGACGGCTCAGCCAGTTGGCCAGGATACGGTTATTGCTGGTCAGCGCAAAACTTTGCTGGCGCATATCCTGATACGCGGGAAAGTTGTTGCCGTCAAAATCGCCGTGACTTTCGCTGCGGAAGAATTGCAGGCCAATATCGTGGCCTGCTGCCAGCGTATGGGTAATATTCCCGGCTATCGTCAGGTTGCGATAGCCATCGTCGTCCGCATCGCGTCCGGCATTGGTGTCGAGCGAGGAAAATCCATCCGTGTCCTGCGAACTCGCATTGAGCGCGAAACTGGTGTCATTCACCTTGCCGCTGAAGCTGGCCGCGGCTTCGCGCGTGTTGTAGCTGCCGTAGCCGAGATAAGCGCTGAAACGCGGCTTGTCCGTGCCGCGGCGGGTGAAAATCTGGATTACGCCGCCGATGGCCTCGGAGCCGTACAGGCTGGATGCCGGGCCGCGCACGATTTCGATGCGCTCGATCTGCTCCGGAGAAATTTGCTCCAGCGCGGTGGTGCCGTTGGTGGCCGAGCCCATGCGCATGCCGTCGATCAATACCACGACGGATTGGGAACCGGTGCCGCGCAGATGAATGTTCGACGTCGCGCCAAAGCCGCCGTTGGATTCGATCTCGATGCCGGGTTGGGTGCGCAGCAGTTCAACCAGCGTCGAAAGGCCGGCCTGTTCGATATCTTCGCGCTCGATCACGGAGACATCGGCCAGTACGTTTTCGCGCGCTTGCGGAATGCGGCTGGCTGTCACGATTACGTCGTCGGTATGAACAGCTTCCTCGGCGTGGGTGGTTAATGCGGCTAACAAGCCAAGCAGGCTGGCCAGTGTGGTTTTCTTCATGATGTCTTCCCTTTGGGCATGCGACCCCGCATGCCAACAAAAAACGGAAAAGCGCAAAGGGAGACCGATCAAGATGGGAAAGCAAGCTTCCCGGCCTGAACACCGTCACCCCGCGGTATTTCCAACGTTGTCGACAGGCCGGTCTCCGGGCTCGCGAGTCTTGATTCATCGCCTTCCCATGGCTAAACCACAGTGGCATAAGGATGAATCCGCACTCACTTACCGTTGCGGGGGCAGCACAGGCATGGTTTTTACAAAAACGCACCTGTTTCCCGTTTAATCCTTTCTCTTGAACAAGAGGCAGGACACCTGACAACATGAAAGCATTTTAGGTGAAGCGCAGGTAACAGGCAATCGGAACCGTTTCTATAACATGCTGTAATACTTTCAAAAATTATCCTTACCGGTTGACCTGACTAGGTTTTTACACTTATAGTTGCGCCATGGAAGCCGATTTGAAAGCTCTGGAGGGCAAGCTTGCGCAATTGATCGCGGTTTGCCAGCACCTCAAGAGCGAGAACCACAGCCTGCGTCAGGAGCTCGCCCAGTCGCAGAGCGACGCACGGCAGCTCAAGGACACCATGATGCAGGCCGAAAGCCGGCTGCAGTCCATCATCGAGCAACTGCCCGAGGGGACGCTATGAGTGAAGTGAAAGGTCTCGACGTTTCCATCATGGGCCGCGAGTTCCGCGTGGCCTGCCCCGAAGACGAGCAGGACGAGTTGCTGTCGGCAGTTTCCTACCTCGACCGTAAAATGCGCGAGATCCGCGACTCCGGCAAAGTGATCGGTGTCGAACGCATCGCCATCATGGCTGCGCTCAATATCGCGCATGAGCTGCTTACCACCCGCACCGGTGGATTTGACATCGGTGACTTCAAGCGTAGAATCGGTTCCATGCAGGAGCAGCTTGATCAGGCATTGGAAGATCAAGAAAAACTGTTTTAGAACTGCTTTAAAAAGGTTTCAAAGTTTCCCTGCGGTGTTCGTTCAGGTTCAGATTCCTTGAACCAATATTTTATGCATAGGTTGCGGCCTATCCGAGTGCTGTTGTGCGTGTCCCAAGCGGATGTGCCTGATGTGTTCGCGCTGCGACCCCCTGACGCCTAGCGTTCAGGATGCGAATCTGGACGGCATCTGCGGGGAATTATCGTTTTTATAACATTACGCCTGCATTGGCGGGCGTCAGCTGAAAGCTGATTGCGTCTCTTAAGGCTCTAAATCATGCAGTGGGAAGTCGTCATCGGGCTGGAAACGCACGCCCAACTCCAAACCAGGACCAAGATTTTTTGCGGCGCTTCGACCGCCTTTGGCTCCGAACCGAATACACAGGCCGATGCAGTGAGCATCGCCTTGCCAGGCGTGTTGCCGGTGCTGAACAAGGAAGCGGTGCATTGCGCTGTCAAATTCGGTTTGGCGGTCAATGCCGAAATCGCGCCACGTTCGGTATTCGCACGTAAAAATTACTTCTACCCGGATTTACCAAAGGGCTACCAGATAAGCCAGTACGAGCTTCCCGTTGTAGGTAAGGGCTCGCTGACTATCCAGGTTGGCGACGAAGAGAAGGTTGTCCGTATTACCCGCGCGCACCTGGAAGAAGATGCTGGCAAATCGCTCCATGGCGATTTTCATGGCATGACGGGCATCGACCTCAACCGCGCCGGCACGCCTCTGCTGGAGATTGTCACCGAGCCGGATATGCGCTCCGCCGCCGAGGCCGTGGCTTATGCCAAGAAGCTGCATGAACTGGTGCAATGGATCGGCATTTGCGACGGCAACATGCAGGAAGGTTCGTTCCGCTGCGACGTCAACGTCTCGGTGCGCCCCAAGGGCACTGAAAAACTGGGTACCCGTCGCGAGATCAAGAACCTCAATTCTTTCAAATTCATGCAGCAGGCCATCGAGTATGAAACTCGCTGGCAGATTGAAACCTTGGAAGATGGCGGCACGATCCAACAGGCGACTGTGCTGTTTAACCCCGATACCGGTGAAACCCGCGCCATGCGCAGCAAGGAAGAAGCCAACGACTATCGTTATTTCCCGGATCCCGACTTGCTGCCGCTGGAAATCACGACAGCTTATATTGAGGAAGTGAAGGCGGAAATGCCGGAACTGCCGGAGGCGATGAAGGCCCGTTTCGAGCAGGCTTACGGCTTGTCGGCTTACGATGCGGCGACGATTACCGCCTCACGGGCAATGGCCGATTACTTCGTTGCTGCCGCCAAGGCATTCAGCGGTGAAGCCAAACTGGTCGCCAACTGGGTGATGGGCACGCTGGCTGCCAAGCTTAACGAGGAAGGCAAAGAAATTTCCGTGTCGCCGGTCGCGCCTGCGCAACTGGCCGGTCTGCTCAATCGCATCCAGGATGGCACTATTTCCGGCAAGATCGCCAAGGAAGTGTTCGACGCCATCTGGGCCGGCGAAGGCGATGCCGAAACCATTATCGAGACCAAGGGCCTCAAGCAGGTTTCCGACTCCGGTGCGATTGAGAAAATCGTCGACGAAGTGCTGTCAGCCAACGTTGCCATGGTGGCAGAGTACAAGGCAGGCAAGGAAAAGGCTTTCAATGGCCTCGTCGGCCAGTGCATGAAGGCCAGCAAAGGCAAAGCCAACCCGGCGCAGGTCAACGACATTCTGAAACAGAAGTTGTCCTAATTTGAGTAGCGGCGGATCTGCCGCCACGCTTCCAGTTTTCTGGCCAATGGAATGGATGCGTTGGCCGGGCTGGTCGAAGGCAAGCGCGTCAGCGTGGGGTGCTCTGGCGACAACTCCGGCAGCACGTATTTCCTGAATGCCTGCTCGGCCTTGGCACCGTTGAAATAGATTCGCCGGATACTTGGATGGCGCGTGAAGAAATCGGCAAAATCATTGGCGACAATGGTCGCCTCGACAATATCGGCGTCCAGCGCGCTTTCGCGATAACACTCCTCCAGCACGTCCCACAGCGCAACTCCATGCGCCTGCAAAATTTCCAGCCGCCGCTCGTAAGGCAGAGCAAGTCCCGCGTCGAACAACTCGCCCATGAAGCGCCAGAACAGGTTTTGCGGATGGGCATAGTATTGCTGCTGTTGCAGCGACACCTTGCCGGGCATCGATCCGAGAATGAGAATGGTGGCGTCGGGACCGGCGACAGGCGCAAAGCTCTGGACGGTCGCCATGCCCTACTGGTCAAACGCCGTATTGCGTCCGATATTGCTGGATGGCGGGTTTGTGCGAAGCGAGTTCCGGCGCATCGTCCAAATAACGGATCAGCCCGGCCAGATTGGCGATGCTGATGACTGGAATGCCATAGTCGCGCTGTACTTCCTGCACGGCCGACAACTCGCCCTGTCCGCGTTCCTGGCGGTCGATGGCAATCGCAACGCCGCAAGCCATGGCGCCCTGCGCACGGATGATCTCGACCGATTCGCGTACCGACACCCCGGCCGATACCACGTCGTCCACGATCAGCACCCTGCCCTTGAGCGCCGCACCGACAATGCTGCCACCCTCGCCGTGATCCTTCACCTCCTTGCGGTTGAAGGCATAGGGCACATTGTGCCCCTGTCGTGCCAGGGCGATGGATACGGCAGCCACCAGCGGAATGCCTTTGTAGGCGGGCCCGAACAGCATGTCGAACTGGACGCCGGAATCGACGATGGCTGCTGCGTAGAACTCGCCGAGTTTCATCAGGCTGTGGCCGTCGTTGAACAGTCCGGAATTGAAAAAGTAGGGTGATAGGCGGCCGGCCTTGGTCGTGAATTCACCGAAACGCAGTACTTCTTTGGCGATGGCAAACTGGATAAACTGCTGGGTGAACTCTGACATGATCAATATGGGACAAAAGAATTGCTAAGAATTATATCGTTAAACCTCAATGGCATCCGCTCCGCCACTTCCAAGGGACTGTTTCCCTGGCTGGAAAAACAGAATGCCGACGTCATCTGCCTACAGGAACTCAAAGCGCAGGCGCCGGATATGACGCGCGAGATGCTGCAACCTGACGGTCTGTTCGGTTATTTTCACTACGCCGAGAAAAAGGGCTACAGCGGCGTCGGCATCTACAGCAAAACCCAGCCGGACAGCATCATCGAAGGCCTGGGCATGCCGGACATCGACGCCGAGGGACGCTATATCGAAGCCCGTTACGGCAACCTGTCGGTCGTATCGCTCTACCTGCCGTCAGGTTCCAGCGGCGAAGAGCGGCAAGCGTTCAAATTCGACGTGATGGAGCGCTTCTATCCGCGCCTGGCCGAACTCAAGGCCGGCGGGCGCGAAGTGATCGTCTGTGGTGACTGGAACATTGCGCACAAGGAGGCCGACCTCAAGAACTGGCGCGGCAACCGTAAGAACTCCGGCTTTCTGCCGGAAGAGCGGGCCTGGATGACGAAAATCTTCGACGAACTGGGCTGGGTCGATGGGTATCGCAAGCTGTATCCCGATACAACCGATGCCTGCTACACCTGGTGGAGCAATCGCGGCCAGGCTTGGGCCAAGAACGTGGGCTGGCGCATCGACTATCAAATCGCGACGCCGGGTATCGGTAGCCAAGCGGTCAGTGCCGCAATCTACAAAGATGAACGGTTTTCAGACCACGCGCCGCTGACGGTCGATTACGACCGGACGTTGTGACTGTTTTGACGTCTTTGCTCGCTCGGCAGTGAGTCTGCTACCCGTAGCATCTACGGGTATCAATAAAAACGGCGCTCAAGGCGCCGTTTTTATTGATACCTGAGCCGGTATTACTTGGCAGCAGGAGCGTCAGCCTTCTTTTCTTCAGCCTTCTTTGCCTTCTTTGCCTTGGTGGGCTTCTCAGCCTTGGCATCGGCAGCCGGAGCGGCGGCGGGAGCAGCAGCTTCAGCAGCAGGTTTGGCGTCAGCCTTGGGGGCGGCATCAGTAGCGAAAGCGTTGACGGAAACAGCGAACAGACCCACGATCAGAGCAGCGATCAGTTTGGACATGGATTTTCCTTTCAAAATAAAATGACGTTACACTCAAGGCAATCAGTCGAATGACTGGCTCGTTTTGCCTTGGACGCAACAATACGCGTCCAAGCTTTCCCGAACCTTACGAGTGCCTTTTTGCGAATCCTGATCGTTGAAGACGATCCTGCGCTTGCCGATGGCCTGGCGCGCTCGCTCGACCAGTCCGGCTATGCGGTCGACTGTGTGACAAACGGCGAGCGCGCCAATACCATGCTGCAGGACGCCGTCTATGATCTGGCAATACTGGATCTTGGCCTGCCAAGGCTCGACGGCACCGAGGTGTTGCGTCGCTTGCGCCAGCGCGGCGGCAAAACCCCCGTGCTTGTCCTGACGGCGCGCGACGCAGTCGAGGACAGAGTGCTGGGCTTGGACATTGGCGCCGACGACTATATGACCAAGCCTTTTAATCTGGTCGAACTGGAGGCGCGCGTGCGAGCCCTGATACGGCGTGGCCAGTTGGGGTCGAATGCGGCGCTGATTTGCGGCAAGCTGGAGTTCGACCCCGCTGCGCGCCGTGCCAGGTGCGGTGAAAATGCACTGGTCTTGTCGGCGCGCGAGATCGGCGTGCTGGAGATCCTGATGCTGCGCCAAGGCAAGGTCGTGAGCAAGGAGCAGATTATGGAGGCATTGTGCAATTGGGACGAGGACCTTGGCGACAACGCCATCGAGGTTTATATCCATCGCTTGCGCAAAAAACTGGAGTCTTCCGCTGCGGGCATCCGGACTATCCGCGGTTTGGGATATCTGCTGGAAGCGGATAAAAGCGAATGAGCGTTAAAGCGCGATCGCTACGTCGCCAGTTGCTGATCTGGTTGCTGGCGCTGCTGATCCCCTTGTTGCTGGTGGGTACGATCAACTCCTATTTTCGTGCCTATCATTTCTCCAATCTGGCGTACGACCGGTCGCTGTTTCGTGCCGCGCTGGCACTGGCTGATCAGGTAGTGGTTGTGCGCGGCGCCGTGGTGGTGGATTTGCCGCAAAAAGCGCTCGATCTGCTGGAGTATGACAAGGACGACTGGGTCTATTACCGGGTAACTGATCCGCTAGGCCGCACGGTGACCGGCGAGGCCAGTCTGCCGTTGCCGGATAACCGGCCTGCACCGGGCGAGCATCTATATTATGACGCCATGCTCGGGGACAAGCAGGTCCGGGTTGTCGCATTTGCGTTGCCGCTGGAAGGCACCAGCGCCAGCGGCACTGCGCTGGTACAGGTGGCCGAGACCAAATCCAAGCGCGACCGACTTGCCGAGGAAATCATTGCGGCGATGATGTTGCCGCAAATGCTGATCGTGTTGTTGGCCGGGCTCATGGTGCATTATGGCGTGGGCCGGGGCCTGGCATCGCTCGACAGGCTGCAGCGTGCGATCGAGCAGCGTTCCCATCGCGATTTGAGTGCCGTGCCGATTGATGATGTGCCGCGCGAAGTGCAGCCACTGTTGCGTTCCATGAATGATTTGTTGCAGCGTTTGCGGGAAAGCATTGCCCACCAGCAACGTTTTACCGCAGACGCCTCGCATCAGTTGCGCACTCCATTGGCGGGACTGCAAACGCAAGCCGAGATGGCGTTGCGTGAAAGCGACCCGGCACGCATCAGGCATGCGTTGGAATGGATACGGTCTGGAGCAGTCAGATTGTCGCATCTGGTCAGTCAATTGCTGGCGCTGGCCCGGGTCGAGCCAGGGTCGGGTCGGGAGGTTGATTTGCAGGCCCTGGATCTGGTGCGGCTGGCGCGCGAGACTACCGCAGAATGGGTGTCTGCCGGGCTGAGCTGGTAGATCGATCTGGGTTTCGAGTCGGCGCCCTCGCAAATTATCGTTAACGGCAACGCTCTGATGTTGCGTGAGATGTTGGCCAACTTGCTGGACAATGCTATTCGCTATACGCCAGGGCATGGAAAGGTGACGGTGGCGATTTCTGTCGATGGCGCGTGGGTACGGCTGATGGTGGAAGATAATGGTCCCGGCATCCCGGTCGAAGAGCGCAGGCGGATATTCGAGCGGTTTCACCGGCTACAGGAAAGTGTCGGCGATGGATGCGGGCTGGGGTTGGCGATTGTGCGGGAAATCGTCTTGGCGCACGGTGCGAAAATTGAAGTAGCCGACGGTTCCGATGGAATCGGTACTCGCATTATTGTCAGCCTGCCGCTCGGCTGACATGTTGGCTGGTAAGTGTACTGAAAAATTCCCATTCAAAATTCTAGGGTTGAACATCAACGGCGATATCGGTACCATTACAAGGTTTCACCCAAAATTTTGTATGGCCCGGCCGGATGCCGGGCGCAGCGACGCGCAAACACCCTCGGTCAGGCGCGCTGTATAACGGTTGACGAGGGAATGGACAAGGCTAAGGTAATGCCAGCAAGACAGGGTTTATACGATCCCGCAAACGAGAAAGACGCTTGTGGGGTCGGCTTTGTAGCACACATCAAGGGCCAGAAAAGCCACGACATCGTCGCCAAGGGCCTGGAAATTCTCCGTAACCTGACCCACCGCGGTGCGACCGGGTACGATCCCAAGCTGGGCGATGGCGCCGGCATGTTGATACAGTTGCCAGACGTTTTTCTGCGCAAGGAGGCTGCCAAGCTCGACATCACGCTGCCCGCAGTCGGCGCATACGCTTGCGGCATGGTGTTTCTGCCGCAGTCCGTCAATGGCCGCGCAGCTTGCGAATCGGCGATTGCGCGCATCATTCTCGAAGAAGGCCAGAAATGCCTCGGCTGGCGCGATGTGCCGCGCGACAACCGCGATATTGCCGATGCCGCCCGTGCCATCGAGCCGGTCATGCGCCAGGTGTTCATCGCCAGCAATGCGGCTGACCAGGATGCCTTCGAGCGCAAGCTGTTCGTGATACGCAAACGTGTCGAACATGAAGTCCGTGCGCTCAAGCTGGACGATGGCGAGCAGTTCTACATTCCTTCGCTGTCCAGCCGCACTATCGTTTACAAGGGCATGCTGCTGGCGGAAGAAGTCGGTACCTACTATCAGGATTTGCAAGATCCGGCGATGGTTTCGGCATTGGCGCTGGTGCACCAGCGCTTCTCCACCAACACCTTCCCTGCCTGGGACCTGGCACACCCGTTCCGCATGATCGCCCACAACGGCGAAATCAATACCATGCGCGGCAACGTCAACTGGATGTCGGCGCGCCACGAGGCGATGAAATCCGCCGTGCTGGGCGAAGACCTGGAAAAACTGTGGCCGTTGATCTCCGAAGGCCAGTCCGACTCAGCCTGTTTCGATAATGCGCTGGAACTGCTGGTGGCTGGCGGTTATTCGCTGCCGCATGCCATGATGATGCTGATTCCGGAAGCGTGGTCGAGCAATACGCTGATGGACGAAGATCGCCGTGCCTTCTACGAATACCATGCCGCCCTGATGGAACCGTGGGACGGCCCGGCTGCCGTGGCCTTCACCGACGGCCGCATGATTGGTGCTACGCTGGACCGTAACGGTCTGCGCCCGGCCCGTTATCTGATTACCGACGACGATTACGTCATGATGGCGTCCGAAATGGGCGTGCTGACTTTCCCGGAAGAAAAGATCGTCAAGAAGTGGCGTCTGCAACCGGGCAAGATGTTCCTGATTGATTTAGAGCAAGGCCGTATCATCGGCGATGCCGAGGTCAAGCAGCAGCTAGCCCAAGCCAAGCCTTACCGCGACTGGATCGAGAAATCCCGTTACTTCCTCGGCGATTTGCCCAAGGCGGAATGCAAGCTCGAACTCAAGGCAGATTTGCTGGATGCGCAGCAAGCTTTTGGTTACAGCCAGGAAGACCTCAAGTTCATCCTGCAGCCGATGGCAACCAACGGCGAAGAGGCAACCGGTTCCATGGGCACCGACAGTGCGTTGCCGGTGCTGTCGAACAAGTCCAAGACGCTGTACAGCTACTTCAAGCAGTTGTTCGCACAAGTCACCAATCCGCCGATCGACCCGATCCGCGAAGAGTTGGTGATGTCGCTGGTGACTTTTATCGGGCCGAAGCCCAACCTGCTGGGTATCGATGAAACCAACCCGCCGCTGCGTCTGGAAGCCAGCCAGCCGGTGCTGACGCCGGAAGAGCTGGCGCAGCTCAAGACCATCGATAAGCTGACGCAAAATCGCTACCGTTCGCTGGTGGCCGATATTACCTACTCCGCCTCTGCCGGAACCAAGGGCATGAGTGAAGCGATTGCCGCGTTGTGCCAGGCTGCCGAGAAGTCGGTGCATGACGGTTACAACGTGCTGATCCTGTCCGACCGTAATGTTTGCGAAGAGCGCATGGCGATCCCGGCATTGCTGGCAACGGCTGCTGTGCACCACCATCTGGTCAAGGCAGGGCTGCGCACCAATACCGGTTTGGTCGTCGATACCGGCTCTGCCCGGGAAGTGCATCATTTCGCCCTGCTGGCCGGATATGGTGCTGAAGCCGTATGCCCGTGGCTGGCGTTCGAAACCATCGATACTTTAGGCTTGGATGCCAAGGTTGCGCACAAGAATTTCGTCAAGGCGATCGGCAAGGGTTTGTACAAGGTGATGTCCAAGATGGGCATTTCCACTTATCAATCCTATTGCGGCGCGCAGATTTTCGATGCGGTCGGCCTCAATACCGTGTTTGTCGAAAAATACTTCCCCGGTACCTCCAGCAATGTCGAAGGCATCGGCCTGGATCAGGTTGCCGAAGAATCGCTGCGCTTGCATGTGGCCGCATTCGGCGACGACCCGGTGCTGGCCAACGCACTGGATGCTGGTGGTGAATATGCTTTCCGCGTGCGCGGCGAAGACCACATGTGGACGCCAGACTCCATCGCCAAGCTGCAAAACGCAACGCGTACCGGCAAATATGATACCTACAAGGAATACGCCAAGCTGATCAACGACCAGAGCAAGCGTCACCTGACCTTGCGCGGTTTGTTCGAGATCAAGCCTGCTGGCGCGCCGGTACCGCTGGAAGAAGTCGAATCTGCCAAGTCCATCGTGACGCGTTTTGCGACTGGCGCGATGTCGCTGGGTTCTATCTCGACCGAAGCGCACACCACGCTTGCCATCGCGATGAACCGTATCGGCGGCAAGTCCAATACCGGTGAAGGCGGCGAAGATCCCGTGCGCTTCCAGCCGGTGGAAAAGGACACGACGTTGTCCGAACTGATCGGCAAGAGCCGGGTGGAAGCGGATATTCACCTCAAGGCTGGCGATTCCATGCGCTCCAAGATCAAGCAAGTGGCTTCCGGCCGCTTTGGCGTGACGGCGGAATACCTGGCATCGGCAGACCAGATCCAGATCAAGATGGCGCAGGGTGCCAAGCCCGGCGAAGGCGGTCAATTGCCGGGCGGCAAGGTGTCAGAGTACATCGCCAAGCTGCGTTTCTCGGTGCCGGGCGTAGGTTTGATTTCGCCGCCGCCGCACCATGATATTTATTCGATCGAAGACTTGGCGCAGCTTATTCATGATCTGAAGAACGCTAATCCGAAAGCCTCGATTTCCACCAAGCTGGTATCCGAAACCGGCGTGGGCACGGTGGCGGCAGGCGTCGCCAAGGCCAAGTCGGACCATATCGTGATCGCCGGTTTCGACGGCGGTACCGGCGCATCGCCGATTTCCTCCATCAAGCACGCAGGCAGCCCGTGGGAAATCGGCCTGGCCGAAACCCAGCAGACATTGGTGCTGAACCAACTGCGCGGTCGTGTGGCGGTGCAGGTGGACGGCCAGATGAAGACCGGTCGCGACGTGTTGATTGGCGCGCTGCTGGGGGCGGACGAATTCGGTTTTGCTACGGCCCCGCTGGTGGTCGAAGGCTGCATCATGATGCGCAAGTGCCACCTCAACACCTGCCCGGTGGGCGTGGCGACGCAAGATCCGGTGCTGCGCAAGAAATTCAGCGGCCAGCCCGAACACGTCGTGAATTATTTCTTCTTCGTGGCCGAAGAAGTGCGCGAATACATGGCGCAAATGGGTATCCGCAAGTTCAGCGACCTGATCGGCCGCGCCGATTTGCTGGACATGAAGGCAGGGATCGATCACTGGAAAGCTTCCGGCCTTGATTTTACCAAGCTGTTCCACCAGCCCAAGGTCGGTGCCGGTGTGGCGCGCAGCCATTGCGAAGAGCAGGACCACGGTTTGGCCAAGGCATTGGACAACAAGCTGATTGCGCAAGCCAAAAACGCGTTGGAAAAAGGCGAGAAGGTGGTCATCGAAACGCCGATCACCAACGTCAACCGTACAGCTGGCACCATGTTGTCTGGCGCTGTGGCCACCCGTTACGGGGCCACCGGTTTGCCGGACGACACCATCACAGTGAAGCTGTCCGGCACAGCCGGCCAGAGTTTTGCCGCTTTCCTGACCAAGGGCATTACCTTCGAACTGACCGGTGAAGGCAACGATTACGTGGGCAAGGGCTTGTGCGGTGGTCGTATCGTGATCAAACCGCCCAAGGCGTTCCGCGGTGTACCGCACGACAACATCATTGCCGGTAATACCGTCATGTATGGCGCGACGACTGGCGAAAGTTATTTCAACGGTGTTGCCGGCGAGCGCTTCTGCGTACGTAACTCCGGTGCGATGGCCGTGGTCGAAGGCGTGGGCAATCACGGCTGCGAATACATGACCGGCGGTACTGTGGCCGTACTCGGCGAAACCGGCCTCAACTTTGCGGCCGGGATGTCCGGCGGCGTGGCTTATGTGCTGGATGAAGACAGTCTGTTTGGCAAGCGCTGCAACCTGAGCATGGTCGCACTGGAGAAGGTCGAGTCCGCCGACAAGTGCATCAATGCAGCGGGCGAGCACCTTGGCCAACCGGACGAGATCACGCTCAAGGGCATGCTGGAGAAGCACGCGGCCTATACCGGCAGTGAACGCGCTCAAGCCATTTTGGCTGATTGGGACAATTATCGCGGCAAGTTCGTGAAGGTGCTGCCGCTTGAATACAAGCGCGTGCTGGATGCCCGCGCTGCTGCTGCACAGAAGGAAGCTGCTTAAATGGGTAAGCCAACTGGATTTTTAGAGTTCGAACGTCTGGAAGAAGGCTACCTGCCGGTTCCCGATCGGGTCAAAAACTACAAGGAGTTCGTCCTGCATTTGTCGGACGAGGATGCCAAGGTACAGGGCGCACGCTGCATGGATTGCGGTATTCCGTTCTGCATGAGCGGTTGCCCGATCAACAACATCATTCCCGACTGGAACGATCTGGTTTACAAGCAGGACTGGAAGCAGGCGATTTCCGTGCTACATTCCACCAACAACTTCCCCGAGTTTACCGGCCGCATCTGCCCGGCACCCTGCGAAGCCGCTTGTACGCTCAACATCAATGACGACGCGGTGGGCATCAAGTCCATCGAGCACGCCATCATCGACAAGGCTTGGGAAAACGGCTGGGTTGTGCCGCAAATCCCTGAGCACAAGACCGGCAAAAAGGTTGCCGTTGTCGGCTCCGGCCCGGCTGGGATGGCTGCTGCACAGCAACTGGCACGGGCAGGCCACGACGTGGTGCTGTTGGAAAAGAACGATCGCATCGGCGGTCTGCTGCGCTACGGCATCCCCGATTTCAAGTTCGAAAAATCCCACATCGACCGCCGCATGGAGCAAATGCGCGCCGAAGGCGTGGAATTCCGCGTCAACCAGAACGTGGGTGAGAATGTTCGTGCAGACGAACTGCTGAAGGAGTTCGATGCCGTAATCCTGGCCGGCGGTGCGGAACAGCCGCGCGATCTGCCGGTGCCGGGTCGCGAACTGGGCGGCATTCATTTCGCCATGGAATTCCTCACCCAGCAGAACAAGGTCAATGCGGGGGATACTGTTCCCGACCAGATCAAGGCCACCGGCAAGCACGTGGTGGTGATCGGCGGCGGCGATACCGGCTCCGACTGCGTGGGGACTTCCAACCGCCATGGTGCGGCATCGATTTCCCAGTTCGAGATCATGCCGCAGCCGCCGGAACAGGAAAACCGCGAGCTGACCTGGCCCAACTGGCCGATCAAGCTGCGCACCTCCAGTTCGCACGAAGAAGGCTGCGAACGCGACTGGGCCGTGGTAACCAAGCGTTTCGAGGGCGAAAACGGCCAGGTGAAGAAGCTGATCGCCGCCCGTGTGGAATGGAAAGACGGCAAGATGTCCGAGGTTCCGAATTCGGAATTCGAAATGCCTGCCGAGCGGGTATTCCTTGCCATGGGCTTTGTCAGCCCGCTGCAAAAGCTGCTGGATGCTTTCGGCGTCGAGAAGGATGCACGTGGCAATGCCAAGGCAACTACCGATGGCGAAGGCTGCTACGCAACCAGCAAGGCCAAGGTGTTTGCCGCAGGTGACGTTCGCCGCGGTCAATCGCTGGTGGTCTGGGCCATTCGCGAAGGCCGCCAATGCGCACGTGAAGTCGATGCCTTCCTGATGGGCAAGTCGGACCTGCCTCGTTAATCCAACCATCTTATGAACCGCCGAGAGCGCCGGGGACACCAGGAATACTTGTCCATCCCCGGCGCTCTCCTTATTTGGGCGAATAATCCATGACGCATCTCAAAAACGATACTTTCCTGCGCGCCCTGCTGCGCCAACCTACCGATTACACGCCAGTCTGGATGATGCGGCAGGCCGGGCGTTATTTGCCGGAGTATCGTGAAACCCGCAAGCGGGCCGGCAGTTTCCTCGATTTGTGCAAAAACACGGATTTTGCGACGGAAGTCACTTTGCAGCCGCTGGCCCGCTTTCCGCTCGATGCCGCGATTCTGTTCTCCGATATTCTCACCGTGCCGGATGCCATGGGCCTGGGACTGTATTTTGCCGAAGGCGAAGGCCCCAAATTCGAGCGTCCGCTGCGTGACGAATGGGAGATCCGCGATCTCACCGTACCCGACCCTCACGACCACCTGCGCTATGTGATCGATGCCGTCAGCAGCATCCGCAAGGCGCTGGATGGCGCTGTACCGTTGATCGGTTTTGCCGGCAGCCCGTGGACATTGGCCACCTACATGATCGAGGGCCAGGGCGGAACGGATTTCCTTAACATCAAGAAAATGGCCTATGCGCGGCCTGACCTGCTGCACCATGTGCTGGATGTGACGGCACAGGCGGTGACCAGCTACCTCAACGCCCAGATCGAAGCAGGCGCACAGGCTGTGATGATTTTCGATTCCTGGGGCGGTGCGTTGTCGCATGCGGCGTATCGTGAATTTTCGCTGGCGTACATGGAAAAAATCGTATCAGGTCTGATCCGCGAACGCGAAGGCCGGCGTGTGCCGAGCATCGTCTTCACCAAGGGTGGCGCACTGTGGCTGGAAGCACAGGCCGAGATCGGTGCCGATGCGCTTGGGCTGGACTGGGCAGTGGATATCGGCGAAGCCAGAAGTCGCGTGGGCGACAAGGTAGCGCTGCAGGGCAATCTCGACCCGGCCATCCTGCTGTCCACGCCGCAAGCCATCGAACGTGAAGTCGGCAATGTCCTCGCCAGCTACGGCAAGGGCAACGGCCACGTGTTCAATCTCGGCCATGGCATCACCCAGCATACGCCGCCGGAGAACGCGGCATGCATGGTAGATGCTGTTCGCAATCTAAGTCGTCAATACCACAACTAGTGTGAACACGCCCTAGTGACCAGGTTGGCGGCTACCGTTGCCAACCAGTTTCTGCACCACCAAACTTCCCACCATATCGCCCTGCACGTTGACCGTGGTGCGGAACGCATCGAGCAGGCGGTCGATGGGCAGCAGGATGGCGATGGCTTCGGCGGGCAAGCCGACCGATTGCAGCACCATGACCATGGTGACCATGCCGGCGCTCGGTATCCCCGGTGCCCCGATGGCGGCGATCATGGCGGTGAAAAACACGATCAGCTGCTGCATCAGGTTGAGATCCACCCCTACCAGATTGGCTACGAACAACGCGGCTGCGGCCTCGTAGAGTGCCGTGCCGTCCATGTTGATGGTCGCTCCCAGCGGTATGACGAAGCCGGCGATTTCGGGTTTGACGTGCAGGTGCTGTTCCACGCAGCGCAGGGTCACCGGCAGGGTGGCAGAGCTGGAGCTGGTGGCAAAGGCGGTCATCAGGGCTTCGCGTGCGCCCTTGAAGAAATGCAGCGGGCCGATGCGGGTTACGGCGTAGAGCATCAAGGGCAGCACGACCACCGCATGCAGCAGCGTGGTACCCAGTACGACAGCCACAAACTTGCCCAGGCTTGCCAGCAGCGCTGGATTCTGCGTGGCCACCAGCTTGGCCAGCAGTGCCATGATGCCCAAGGGTGCCAGCTTCATGATCCAGCCGACAATACGCAGGGTGATTTCAAGCCCCTCCTGCAACAGTCCGAGAATGTTGCGGTAACGCTCGCCGCCCATCACCAGGGCGATGCCCAGAAACAGCGCAAAAATGACGAGGGCCAGCACATTGCCTTGCGCCAGCGCGGCAAACGGGTTGACGAACAGGCCGTGCAGAAAGTTCTGGGCAAACTCGCCCAGCGTCATGTGGTTGGCCTCGAAATGCTGCATGGAATCCTGGAACAGCGCGATATCCAGGCCTTTGCCCGGCGCAAACAGGTTGGCCGCGCCCATCCCCAGCACAATCGCGGCAGCCATCGACAGCACGAAAAAGCTCAAGGTCGTGATCCATACCCGGTGCATCTGCCGGTGCGCGCGCAGGTTGGCGACGCCGACCGCAATCGAGGTGAATACCAGCGGCACCAGCACCATTTTCAGCAGGTCGATAAATGCCGTTCCCACCAGCCCGGCAGCGTAAAGCCCGCTCTGGGTGAGCGGCGCATCGCTGCCCAGCGCCGCCATGCCCAAGCCCAAGGCGATGCCAGCCAGCGCACCGATCAGGATTTGTGCATTGAGCGAGGGTAGTTTCATGCAGTGGCTGCACGCTCCAGCACGGCGCCGAAGAAGCCATCCGTATTGTGCTGATGCGGCAACAATTGCAGGTAGGGGGCGCTTTCGATGACAACTTTCGCGTGAGCCAGGACCTCCACGGCATTGACGCAGCGGAAATCGGGGTGTTGGGCCAGGAACGCTTCGACAATACCTTCGTTTTCTTCGCGCAGCAGGCTGCAAGTGGCGTACACCAAGCGCCCACCGGCCTTGACCAGGCGCGAGGCGGAATCGAGAATGGCGGCCTGCTTGACGGTCAGTTCGGCAATATCCATTTCGGTTTGCCGCCATTTGAGGTCGGGGTTGCGGCGCAGGGTACCCAGGCCGCTGCACGGCGCATCGACCAGCACGCGGTCGAATTTGCCGATCAGGCGCTTGAGCTTGGGGTCGCGTTCGCTCGCAATCAGCTGCGGATGGATGTTGGACAGGCCGGAGCGCGCCAGTCGCGGCTTGAGGTTGGCCAACCGCCGCTCGGAAACATCGAAGGCATAAAGCCTACCGGTGTTGGCCATCTGCGCGCCCAGCGCCAGGGTCTTGCCGCCTGCACCAGCGCAGAAATCCGCCACCATCTCGCCGCGCTTGGGCGCTACCAGCAAGGCCAACAACTGGCTGCCTTCATCCTGTACTTCGAGCGTGCCATCCAGAAACAGCGGGTGTTTATGCAGCTGGATTTTTTCGGCCAGGCGGATACCCAGCGGCGACAGCGACATTTCCTCGGCAGGCAAGCCCTCGCTGCGCAATCGCTCCAGCACGGCGTCGCGATGGGCTTTGAGGGAATTCACGCGCAGGTCTAGCGGTGCGCTTTGCTGCAATGTGCGCGACAGTTTGAGCGCCTGCTCTGCCCCATATTGCGTAGCCAGCCGCTCCCATAACCAGTCTGGCAACTCGGCCTGTACCGCCAGGGGCAGATTGTCGGCGGAGCTGGCCTTGAGCTCGTGCAGCCACTCGATCTCCGGCTTGCGCAGCAGGGGTTCCAGCTCGCGCGTAGCGATGCCGTTGAGTTTGAGCCAGCAGGCCAGCACCAAACGGCGCGGCGTGGCGTCCGGCGCGATGAACTCGAGAAAACGCCGACGCCGCAGGATGGTGTAGAGCGTGTCTGCGATCAGTGCGCGGTCGTGCACGCCGAGCTTGCGGTTGTCGCGAAACCAGGCGGAAAGACGTCCGTCGGCGGGGCCGCTGCCTTCCAGCAGTTCCGTGATGGCAGTGATGGTGTTTTCAAATTGCGGTTTGCTGATAGCCATAATAGGTTACTGTTCGATGAGGTTGAGGTGGGTGGCAATCAGGTCGATGGCCGACCCATCCTTATTTGTTTTGCGGATTCTGACCGGCAAATGCCGGTGATCCACGGCCAGCCAGAGTTCTGTTTTTTCATCGCCGTCGTTGGTGATCCTGGCGATATGCACCGTGCGCAATGCACCCATTTTAGTGGTTAAAGCCTCTTCACCCACAAATTCGTAAACATAAGTCTTGAGCTTTTTGCCGGTGACGATGTTAAGGCGCATGTCGTCGAGTGGCGGGACGAACATGAACTGGTACATGAAGCTCAGGAAATCCTGGGTTCCGGGCGGCAAATCCAGCACCTCGGTGCGTTTACCGGTGTCCAGCGTGACGCGACTGGCTGCCCAGTCGAAATTGGCCTGCTGCCGCTTGCTGCCCGTGGTTTTCTGCTGAAAACTGATGGGTTGCAGGCCTTGGGGCGTGACCAGGCCTTCGCTGTGCTGCTCGATACTGCCGGAGATGAATAGCACGACCGGCATGCTCATTTCGCCGGAAAGTTTATAGTGCCCGTCATCAACCAGTTCGAAAAGCTGCTTGCCGCTGCCTTTGCCGCCATTGAACCCCGAGAATTCGATTTCTACCCGCCTGGGCGGAGCGGGAATAGCAACCGGTTCGTCGGCGATGGGCGGGATTTCCATGGCGGCAGGTTCGGCGGCAGCCATTGGCAATGGCTCTTCCAGTGGCGGCGGCGCGGTATCGACCACCGGGGCGGCAATCACGGGTTCGGCGACAGGCTCCGGTACGGGAGGTGTCGGCGGTGATTTCTGGCTGGATTTCCGGGGGCGGGATGGTTGAGGCCGATCGGGGGCCGGGGCCGGCTTTTCCGCAGGTTTGGACGGCAGCGGGGCCAGCGTGACTACGATACGGTCTTGATCCGATGCCCAGTCAGGCAGGCTGGGCTCATTTTCAGCCACTATCCAGAGGTGTGCCAGCAGGGAAACGGCCAGTGCCAGCAGGAAACGTCGGCTCAACAGCCTCCGCATCGCGGTTTACTCGAAGGTCAAGCTGGTCAGAACCTGCTCGATTCTGGCGCCGTTATCGTCACGAAACACCAGTTTCGCCGGCAGATGATGCTTGTCGCTGGCAAGCCAGAGCTCTTTCTCGTCGGCCTGGTTCTGGGTCACGCTGGCAAGATGGATGGTCTTGAGGCTGCCGCCGAGCGCCCCGTCCAGTGCTTCGTCGTGGCTGACCACGCGATACTGGTAGGTGCGTAATTTCTTGCCGGTAGTCACCGGCAGGGAGAACTCTTCGCCCGTGGGTGCGTGGAACATGAACTGGTAGGCAAAACTGGCCAGATCCTGTGCGCCGGGCTCCAGATCGACGGTGGTGGTCTGCTTTTTACCGATCAGCGACAGTTTGTTTGATTCCCAATCAAATGCGGCGGCAATCGGTTTCTTGTCGCCCTGCTGCTGTTCGAACCGGGACGGTTTGAGGCCGTCTGCAGTCACGTCCCCGGCGCTGGTGAGTTTTCTTGCGCCGAACAGCGCATACACGCCGATGCCTTTGGTCAGGCTCTGCAGCCGGTAACGATTGCCTTCCTGCTGGTAGGTCTCGGTCACGGTGGCAAACGGCTGGCCGTTGCGCGTGGCTTCATAGACGGCAGTGATTTTCTGCGGCGGCGCGGCGCCGGCGATGCTGCTGACCAGCAGAAAAAATAATGCGAAAAGAGATTTCATGCCGGGAACAACGCGTCAGGCGGTCGGCAGGACGACCGTCTGTTCTTCGCTTTCTGTGCGGCGGCGAATTTTGCCGATGCTATATACCGTCTCGCCTTCGGCCGTGAGCAATTTCCTGGCGCGCTCGGCATCGGCAGCCGACACGATCACCACCATGCCGATGCCGCAGTTGAAGGTGCGGTGCATCTCGTCGTGGGTGACGTTGCCTTGTGCCTGCAGCCACTGGAACAGCGGCGGCAAGGTCCATGCATTGCCGTCGATTTCGGCCATGAGGTGTTCTGGCAGCACGCGCGGCACATTGCCGGTCAGCCCGCCGCCGGTGATGTGCGCCATGCCCTTGACCGGCAGTGCGGCCAGCAGTTTTAGCAGGGATTTCACATAAATGCGCGTCGGTGCCATCACCACATCACGGAACGGCCGGCCATGAAAGTCGGCATCCATGCTGATGCCCGAAATATCGATCAGCTTGCGCACCAGCGAATAGCCGTTGGAATGCGCGCCGCTGGAAGCCAGGCCCAGCACTACGTCGCCTTCGGTAATTGTGGAGCCGTCGATGATGGCTTCTTTTTCCACGCAGCCGACGGCAAAGCCGGCCAGATCGTATTCGCCGGCCGGATACATGCCTGGCATTTCCGCCGTTTCGCCGCCCACCAGTGCGCAACCGGCCTGTTCGCAACCGAGCGCAATGCCCTTGATCACCTGTGCAGCGGTGCCTACTTCCAGCTTGCCGCAGGCGAAGTAATCGAGAAAGAACAGCGGTTCTGCGCCCTGCACCAGGATGTCGTTGACGCTCATCGCCACCAGGTCGATGCCGACGGTGTCGTGCTTGTTCAATTGGAAAGCCAGCTTGAGCTTGGTACCCACGCCGTCGGTACCGGACACCAGCACCGGGTTCTTGAATTTCTTCGGCACTTCGAACAGCGAGCCAAAGCCGCCGATGCCGGCCAGCACTTCCGGGCGCATGGTGCGCTTGGCGTAGGGTTTGATATCCTCGACCAGCGCATCGCCGGCATCGATATCGACACCCGCGTCGCGGTAGCTGATGGAAGGTTTTGTATTGTCGGAGGCGCTCAAGTTGTGTTCTCGCTTTTGGCAGGATAAATTACGACATTCAATTCCCCGGATTTTACCATCCCATGCGAGATAACGGCGCAAGCGTTCCACTCCTGACCTGGCTGGCGCCTGCCGCCATCGCATTGCTGCTGTTGTGGCTGCTGTCGCCTATCCTCGCGCCTTTTCTCTGTGGGGCCATCCTGGCCTATATCTGCGACCCGCTGGTCGACCGCATGCAAGCCCGGCGCGTGCCGCGCAGCGTGGGAGCGGTACTGACGCTGCTGCTGCTGATCGGCCTGTTTGCAGGATTGACGCTGATACTGGTGCCGCTGGTACAGCATGAAACCGGACTGCTGCTGGCACGCCTGCCGGCCTATCTGGACTGGCTCAAACTCAACGCGGCACCCTGGCTGCAGGCGCATTTCGGCCTGGATGTCGCCGTGGATGCCGACAAGATCAAGGCGTTCATCACCAGCCACCTGCAAAATGCTGGGGATCTGGCACTGCTCGCGCTGCCTTCGATCAAATCCGGCGGGCTTGCCCTGATCGGCCTGCTGACCACCCTGTTGCTGGTGCCGGTGGTGTTTTTCTACGTGTTGCGCGACTGGGATACGCTGATGGCGCGCATCGAACACCTGATTCCGCGTCGCTGGCATGCCAAAACCGTGGAAATCGCCGGCGAAATCGACCGGGTACTGTCGGAATTCCTGCGCGGACAAATTGCCGTCATGCTGGTCATGTCGGTTTTCTACGTTGCCGCCCTGCACTTCGCCGGGCTGGATTTTGCCTTGCCGATCGGGCTGGTGACCGGGCTGCTGGTGTTCATCCCCTACCTCGGCATGGCGATCGGGCTGGTGCTTGCCATACTGGTCGGCCTGATGCAGTTCCAGGGACTGGACGGACTGCTGCCGGTGCTGGTCGTCTTCGGCCTCGGGCAGGCGCTGGAAGGCATGCTGGTCACGCCGTTCCTGGTGGGCGAGCGCATCGGTCTGCACCCGGTCGCGGTGATCTTTTCCCTGCTCGCGTTCGGTCAGTTGTTCGGCTTTTTTGGTATCCTGCTCGCCCTGCCCGCCAGTGCCGCGTTGCTGGTCGGGCTGCGCCACTTGCGTGGCAATTACCTCAATAGTGCCTTTTACAACAAGTGAAACAACTCCTGCTCGATATCGCGCCGGCGCCCAGGCCGTCGCTGGATAATTTCGTTGCCGGCCGCAATGTCGAATTGCTGGCGGCCCTGCGTGCGCTGCCTGAAGGCGTACAAGGCAAGCGCTCACTCTATCTGTGGGGGCCGTCCGGTAGCGGGCGCAGCCATTTGCTGCAGGCTGCCATGGATCACTTCGCGCAGCGCGGAATCAACGTGCAACGCGCCAACGGCAGCGATTGGGACGGACTGGAAGCCTGCGATCTGGTGGTGCTGGATAATGTGGAAACGCTGGACGCTGCCGCGCAAATTGCCCTGTTCAACCTGTTCAACCTGCTGCGCGATTCGGGTCGCGCCCTGATCGTCTCCGGCCCTTGCGCGCCGACGCAACTCGACCTGCGCGACGACCTCAAGACGCGCCTGGGCTGGGGGCTGGTGTACCAGTTGCTGGCGCTGGACGATATCGAAAAGACCCAGGCCCTGCAGCGCCATGCAACGGAACGGGGATTCCAGTTGTCGGATGAGGTGGTGGCTTATTTGTTGCACCATGTGCGGCGCGATTTGCCGACGTTGATGAATATGCTGGATGCGCTCGACAAATGGTCGCTTACCGCCAAAAAACCGGTGACCGTGCCGCTGCTGCGGCAGTTGCTGCAGTTGCCGTTGAACCTGGATTAAGTCTTGAGTGTCCCTATCATGCTGATTCCAACCGATAATCCATCGGAGATGGGCTTATCAGCATCTCCAGATATGCTAAAATTCGCGGCTTGATTTTACGGATGATGCACGCATGACAGGTTTTCAGGAAATCGACGCCGCCGAATTGCATACTAGGCTGGCGCAAGAGCGACCTTTGTTGGTGGATGTGCGCAATGACGACGAAGTGGCGCGCGGCATGATCGCCGGTGCGGTACATATACCCCTGCATCTGCTGCCGGTCCGTTTTGACGAACTCGACGGAGATGCGCCTATCGTGTTTTATTGCCACGCCGGTGTGCGCTCGGCACAGGCTTGTTCCTTCATGGCCAATAAAGGCCGGGGCAATTTGATCAGCTTGCGCGGTGGCGTCATGGCCTGGGCCAATGCAGGCTATCCGCTCCAGCCCAAACAGTAACGGAGAAAAGTAATGGAATTCGATAAGGAACTCGACGCACGCGGCCTCAATTGCCCGCTGCCGATTCTGCGCTGCAAGAAGGCACTGGCCGAAATCAACGCCGGACAGGTGCTCAAGATCCTGACCACCGACGCCGGTTCGGTCAAGGATTTTCAGGCATTCTGCAAGCAGACCGGCAACGAACTGCTGTCGTTCAGTGAAGGTGCAAGCGAATATACCTTCTTCATGAAAAAGAGAGCGTAATGGCAAAAAAACTTGCCCTGATTGCCAGCAAAGGCACGCTCGACTGGGCCTATCCGCCGTTCATTCTGGCTTCCACGGCAGCCGCGCTGGGCTATGAAGTGCAGATTTTCTTCACCTTCTACGGCCTGACCCTGCTCAAGAAAGACCTGGGCGACCTCAAGGTTTCGCCGCTGGGCAACCCGGCGATGCCAATGCCCGTCCCCATGCCCAACCTGGTGCAGATGCTGCCCGGCATGGAAAGCATGGCGACCATGATGATGAAGCAGAAAATCAAGGATAAAGGCGTTGCCTCCATCGGCGAACTGCGCGACCTGTGCCTGGAAGCCGAGGTCAAGC
>Ga0172373_10001637_pt1 | contig 36014 bp, 24 predicted proteins | sample Lak10m_2_FD_114546 | JGI IMG/M metagenome (GOLD analysis project Ga0172373, IMG submission 114546) | Freshwater microbial communities from Kabuno Bay, South-Kivu, Congo - kab_092012_10m | ecosystem: Environmental > Aquatic > Freshwater > Lake | place: Democratic Republic of the Congo...
GGCTGGAACCAGCCAGCTACGCCCGAACCGGTGGCGGGACAAGCCGTACCGTCTGGTACGACGACGTGGTCGTCGCCACTCGGTACATCGGCCCGAAATCTGAGTAACGCCTTGTCCGGAGCCGATCGATACTCCCGCGACGATGGTGTGAAGAACACCTGATGTCGTCTTTCAATTTCCGCCCCGCCATGGCACACCGTGCAGTGGATGTCAATCCCCTGTGACTGTGGGTGTCCGCGCGGCGATAGTCCCTGAACAAGCGATTCAGGGCTGCACCGGCTGATTGACATCACCCGCAGGCCAATGTGCGTTTCACCACAACCCCACGATCGTTCCGACCGGGACACTGAATCGAACGTCCACCTCGCTCACGCCGCGGGGGCTTCCCGTCGCGGGGCAGGACCCAGACGAGGGTGCATGGCAACGTGCATGGCACCAAAACGGCAAAACAAGGATCCGGACTGGTCGTCGTGCTAGAACTCGAAAATCGTCGCGTCGCTCGTGAAAAAATGAACACGGAGCCGTAAGCGCTCGAACGGATTCCGATGGAATTGGAAGCGGTGCCTTGCTGATCCGCAAAAAGTTGTGTATGCTTTCCCCACTGGAGGTGAATCGCCGATTGCGCGCCAGTCCAGAATCAGTTTTGGGTACGAGAAACGGTGCATGGTTCCATCACTACCGCAAAAGATCCCTCCAGCCAAAGAATGTGGTTGCCACAAACAGAACAGTTTTTCGCAAATGTGCTTTGTGGTGGCAGCGGCCGATTTGGCTGAGTTTCGGAATCACGTAGCAGCGCGATGTTTCGGACACGGTCGCAAAGCCGGGACGCGTGTCATGACGAAGGGCGCCTGACTCCCTGTGCCGCCCGCAAACGCTTCTCTGCGATTTGGGCTCCATACCGGTACTTGTAGGCTGGACTTGTGACAACAGGATGATGCGAAGTGGGATACCGATTCTCGGGTCATGAAACATTCCCCTGCCGCTACGCCTGGCTTCCAAAGGCCTTTGCGGCCATTCAGGAGGATCATGCAGCGTTTGCAGATGATGAGCGGGCGATGATTCGCCTGGGCGTCGGAAAGAATATGGTTCGGGCCATTCGATTCTGGATGGTCGAGATGTCTGTGGCTGTGAAGCGTGCGGGTGGCGGGTACGAACCATCCAGTTTTGCGAGGGCTATATTCCACCGGAAGAAGGGGATCGACCCATTTCTTCAGGATATCCGGACACTCTGGCTTCTGCATTGGAAACTTTCGACACAAACTGGGCAAGAGCCGCTCTTTGCATGGGATTTTCTGATCAATCAGTGGCAATCTTCGGACATCAGTCGAACCGCCGTACTGTCAGCTTTTCGACGGATGGGGGATAAGGAAGCACGGCCACCGTCTGACGTGACGCTTGAGCAACACTTCGATACGTTCCTGCATACCTACGTGCCGACCCGAAGCCGCAAAGGTGAAATCCAGGAGGACAATTTGGACTGTCCTCTGGTCGAGCTGGAGTTCATCACGGCCGTGGGTGAGCGGCGAATTGACGGCACGGGCAAACGCGAGCCAATCTACGCATTCCGCATGGAAGACAAGCCGGACATCACGCCGGAATTGTTTGCCTTTGCACTGGACGACTTCTGGACGTCGAGGCGTAGCACGGAACGCACGTTGACATTTAAGGATGTCACATTCGCACACGGCAGTCCCGGGCAGATTTTCAAACTGCCGGAATGGGCCGTACGCCAGAGACTCGAAACCATCTCGTCTGAGTCTTCCGGATCGTTTCGTTACGTTGAGTCCGCCACACAACAGCAGATCTCACGGCGCGAAGGCGTGCCCGCACCTTCCATCGTTACCGCATACGGGGAGGTCGCTTCATGCTGAACACGAACCGTATCGCAAATCTTTTTGACATTCAGAAGCGGTTTATCCGTTCAACGCACCTTGAGCGGGATTTCGCCGACCCTGCAGCGTTGCGCGGCTATGTCGTGACTCCGCCAGTACAGGAGGGTTTCGAGCGGTTGCTTCAGGGGCTGAACCCGAAATCCGGCCAACGTGCCTGGCGCGTGACCGGTGATTACGGTACCGGAAAATCGTCTTTTGCTCTTGCCCTCGCCCACCTCCTGTCCGATGGCACGGGCTTGCCGCAGGACGTGCGAAAGTGCGTCGATTTCCGAAACCTTGGGGTGAAGCGACCGAATTTGTTGCCGGTGCTGGTAACGGGCACACGCGCGCCTCTGGGCGAGGCACTGCGAATGGCACTCGCCAGGTCGCTCGAAGAGTTATGCAAGCGAGGAAAGCCGCCGCAACTGATCTCCAGACTTCGGACGCCAGTTGGGAAACAGCCAGGCGATCAGGATGGTTCAGAAGAGATTGCGCTGCTACTTGAAGCGGGACGTTTCCTGCGTTCTACCGGCAAGGCAGATGGCCTTGTTATCATTCTGGATGAGATGGGCAAGTTCCTTGAGTTCGCGGCACTGCACCCGGAAAGGCAGGACATCTATTTGCTTCAAATGCTTGCAGAAGCAGCATCGCGGAGCGGTGATACGCCTGTCTTTGTGATTGGCTTGCTGCACCAGGGATTCCACGCGTACGCCGAACAGTTAGCCCTCACCACGCAGAAGGAATGGGACAAGGTCGCTGGCCGATTCGAAGAAATCCTTTTCAACCAACCCTTGGAACAAACAACGGCGCTGGTGGCCAATGCCCTCAACATTCGTCGCGATAAGATGCCCAGGGGTGCGACGGGACGGCTTGAAGAGGAAATGGCCGGGGCAATCGAGCTTGGCTGGTATGGTGTGGATGCGGTGAGGCATCGTCTGACTTCGATCGCACCGGAGATTTTCCCGCTGCATCCGACGGTGATCCCGGTGCTGGTGAAGCTCTTCGCGCGTTTCGGGCAGAATGAACGATCGCTCTACAGTTTCCTGCTGTCAAACGAACCCTTCGCACTTCAGTCCTTCGCTGAGCAGCCGGCAAAGGCAGATAGCTTTTATCGCCTGCATCACCTCTACGACTTCGCACGCGCTGCTTTTGGGCACCGTTTGGCGTTGCAGACGTTCCACAGCCACTGGAACCAGATTGAGTCGGTGGTCGAGAGTTTCCCTCGCGATCAAGTTGCGGAACTTAAGATCCTGAAGACGGTGGCCATCCTGAACCTCATGGATTCGCCGCAACTTCTGGCTTCCGAAGATGCTATTTCCCTTGCCGTCGATTTCACGTCGCAGGACGCTGGGGCGAAAGTCACGAAGCAGCTGAAATCGCTTCAGCGTGGAAAGGCTGTCCTGTATTACCGTGGCGCAGCAGGCGGTTACTGTCTCTGGCCGCATACGAGTGTCAACCTGGAGCGTGCGTACCAGGACGCCCGCGACGCCGTCCCGCCTCCGAAGTACATCGGGCCGCTGATTCGTGAAAAGCTGGAGACGCGGCCGTTGGTTGCCCGCAGGCACTACATTGAGACCGGCAATCTCCGTCACTTCGATGTCCAGTTCGTACCGGCGGCGGATCTGCAGGAGGCGCTCAGTGTCCGCACGAATGCTGACGGGCAGGTCATCGTTGCCCTTTGCGAAACGCAAGCTGAACGAAGGAGGGCCATTGAGTTTGCAACCTCGAGGCCGATGGCGAACTGCAAGGAAGTGCTGATGGCCGTACCACAGCCACTACAAGGGCTCTCCAGCCTTGTGACGGAGGTGCAACGGTGGGAGTGGGTGCTTGGAAACGTACCGGAACTGAATCATGACAACTACGCTCTGGAGGAGGCCACAAGGCAATTGGCCGCTTCCCGGCAAGTGCTCACAAATCGTCTCCAGAGTTACGTCGGGTTGCGGCAGTTTACTCAGACCCTCGGCCTTGAGTGGTTCTACAAGAGCCAGACTGTGGCCATCGGAACCGGGAGGGCATTGCTCGAAAAACTGTCGAGTATCTGTGACAAGCTGTATCCATCCGCGCCAAAGATACAGAATGAACTGGTTAACCGCCATGAACTCAGTTCAGCCGCTGCCGCTGCTCGCCTACGGCTGATCGAACGGTTGCTACAACATTCATCCGAGCCGTATCTCGGCATAGACCCCGCCACCAATCCTCCCGAGAAGTCGATGTACCTCTCAGTGTTGCAGGAGGCAGGGCTGCATCGGGAGGGGTCTGAAGGATGGGCGGCAGCGATTCCCGGCGAAAATGAAGACAGATGCCATGTCCGGCCCGTACTGCTGCGTATGCAGGAAGTGCTTGAAGCAGCCAAAGGTGGCCGCGTGAAGGTAACGTCGCTGTTTGCGGAGATGAAATCTCAGCCTTACGGTGTCAGGGATGGGCTTTGCCCGCTGTTGCTTGCTGCCTTTGCCGTTATCCATGAGCAGGATTTGGCGTTCTACGACCAGAACAGCTTCATGAAACAGGTCACCGGGCAGGAGTTCCACCGGCTAATCAAGGCACCTGAGAATTTCGAGGTTCAGTATTGCCGGATCACCGGCGTTCGAACGGTCGTCTTTGAGCAACTCTTCAAGGTGCTTCATCCAGACAAGAAGCCAAAGTCCCTCGATCTGCTCGATGTCGTTCGCCCGCTCTGCATATTCGCTGCTCAGTTACCTGAGTTCGCGAAAAAGACCACACGGGTCTCACGCACGGCTTCGTCTGTGCGGGATGCACTAGTTCGAGCCGAAGAGCCGGCCACGCTGCTTTTCCAAACGCTTCCCGAAGCCTGTGGCTGCGACCATTTTGAAGCAGATTCTCCACCGTCGCCACCCAAGGTGAAAAAGTTCGTCGAGCGGCTGAGGGACAGCATCGAAGAACTACGCGCGGCATTCCCGCATCTGCTTCAGACGATGAAGGATGAGTTCCAGGCCTGCTTCAACCGTCCCGGAAACCTGGAGTCGGCTCGAACGGATGTGGCGTACTCTGCGAATCGCGTGCTCTTATCGGTTAAGGAGCCGAGGCTCAAGGCTTTTTGTCTTCGCCTTGCGGACCACGGCCTGGAAGACGACCAGTGGATTGAATCGCTGGGAAGCTTTCTTTGCTCCAAGCCGCCCTCGAAGTGGATCGATAACGATCTGTCGCAGTTCGAGGACGAGCTGCACAGATGTGCCCGGCAGTTCTTTCGTGTTGAGAGCACGTTGTTCGATGAAAAAGCGGAACCGGCGGGATCGCAGGCCATGCGAGTGTCGATTACGTGCCAAGACGGTAGCGAGGTCGACAAAGTGGTCCGCCTTAGGGAAGGCGAGTTGAAGAAAGTGGCAACCTTGGAGGAAAAGATACGGTCCCTTCTCCGGGAGGACCAGCAATTGGGGCTAGTAGCCGCAACTCGCGCTATCATGTCTCAGTTGCTGGGACTAGAGGACTAATTTCGACGGTAAGAAACGGGGATCGCCCCGAACTAGGATCTTGGTGAGACGATGCCAACAAGAAAAAATAGTGACGACAGGAAAGGATTTCGTGTAAGCGCGCGCACTGTGCTTCAACTTGGCGGTGAGTTGATCAGCTCGGATGGCATCGCGTTTTATGAATTGCTTAAGAACGCTGTCGATGCCGGATCGCCAAGTATCACGATTCAGGTTGTCTGCAGAATTCCTTTCGATGTGGTATCGCGTGCTCGACATTTGCTGGAGATCGCTCCTGAGTCGGAGGATCCAAAACAAGCAGCCAGCGAGATTCTTGAGGTTTTGATCGAGAATGTCGATCCAAGAGCACCAGATGCTGCCAAGCTGACGGAACGGCTTCAAGAGGACGATGCATCCGAAAACATCGGCCACATTCTGGACGATGCCAACTATATCATGTTTCGGGACACGGGCCACGGGATGAGCCTTGATGACCTCGAAGCCGTTTACCTGCACATAGGCACCCCGTCTCGGTTGCTTCAGAAAAGATCGAGTTCTAGCAAGCGCATCCTTGGTGAGAAGGGGATCGGAAGGCTGTCAGTGATGCGACTCGGCTCAGCGCTCTATGTCAAGACAAGCTCTGACGACGAAACGCACTGGAATGAGCTGCGGATCGACTGGCGGGATTTTGAACGCGACCTGGATGAAATGGTCGAGGACGTTCCAGTCACTCCCAATAAAGGCGGCAGGAAAACCAGCACTTCCGAATCCGGAACGACGCTCACCATCACGGCGTTGCGCTCTGAATGGACTGAAGACAAACTCAAGCAACTCGCCATGACGGACCTCGCTCGAGTAATCGATCCGTTTGCTGGGCAAACAGACTTCACTTTGGAACTGAGGTTCAACGGATGCCACGTTCCCATTGAGCCGATGAATGACCTTCTTTTTTCACACGCGCACGCAATCGTTACCGCGCAATGCAAAATACGACTCCGTGGCGATCCGGTGTTGACGGGGATGATCAACTACCGGCTTTACAACCGCGAACAGCCAATTCGCCTTGAGAAGAATGATCTGAGCGAGGCGGCTGGTGGCGTCAAATTGCACGTGTTGGCCGACTTGGGCCCGTTCGAACTGAAATTCTACTGGTTCAACCGGCAGATCCTCGATCCTATTGAAGGGTTGGGCAACGTCGTTCAGGTACGCAAGCTCATCAAGCAATGGTCGGGTGGACTTATGGTCTATCGGGACGGATTCCGTGTTCCTCCCTACGGCAGTCCGGAAGATGACTGGCTCGATCTCGACCGCACAGCGCTCTCTTACAAAAGCTTCAAAGTCAATCGCGCGCAATTGATTGGCAAGGTTGCTATTACCCAGCGTGGAAACCCGCATCTGATTGACCAGACAAACCGCGAAGGCTTGGCCGACTGCCCAGAAAAAGCAGCTTTGGTTGCGTTGCTGCAGAATCTTATCCGGAAACAATTCAGGTCTTTCTTAAATGAAGTGGACGAGCAGATCAGCTTAGAGCGCACGCCAACACTTGAAGACATCGAAACCCGATTTGGCGAACAGGAATCACAACTCAAAGTCAATATCGCGCGTCTGCGGAAGTTGGCCAAGGATTATCCTGGTAGCGGCCTGGATACTTTAGCTGGCAAGTTCGCAAGCCAGGCAAAGGACCTTACCGCGATCATTAACGATGTGCGTGAAGCGCAGGGTGTAGTCGAGCAAAGGCAGGAAGCGCTGATGGATTTGGCTGGGCTGGGCTTAATGGTTGAGATTCTGGCCCATGAACTTAACCGCTCGGTAGTGCATTCACTAAAAGGGTTGGCAAACGCACTCAATGCAACCGAAGACAATCGTCTCAGCGGACTACTCCGTTCTGCCGAAGCACAGCTTCGATCCTTGCAGAAGCGGGTGAGCGCCCTCGACCGCCTTTCGTTTACGGGAAGGCAGCGAAAGAACATTCTCGATCCGATAGAAGTGGTCAACGCAATATTCGCAGGGCGTGCCGAGCAGTTTGAGAGGCACAAGATCAAGCCTTCGGTTATCAAAGAACCAAAAGGTAGCACGAAGCAGATTCTTGTAAAAATGGTCAAGGGTATTCTTTACCAGATCATTGAGAACCTCGTAGAGAACTCCGTCTACTGGCTGAAAACAGAGCGTGAACTCAATCCCGGCTTCAAGCCCCAGATACAGGTCCGCTTCGATATTGCTTCGTCATCGCTGTATTTTTCGGACAACGGCCCGGGTATTGATCCTGTGAATGCTGATCGCGTGTTCGCCCCCTTTTTCTCGCTTAAGGACCGTGGCAAGGGGCTAGGCCTATATATCGCAAAGGAATACGCCCGCGACCAGGGAACTGCCTTAACGCTCTCGTTGAAATCGAACCGACACGATGGGCGTTTGAACACTTTTATTCTTAATCTAGCAGGGGTTGTGAAGGAATAAAGCTATGGTCAACACAGAACCGTCAATAAATGAACTGGCTGACATTCTGCGTGCCAACGACATCTTGACGGCGGTTGTCGTTGACGATGCATTTGACATCAACCTTGTCGATTCTGTCACCGATGAGGCTTTGGCTACCTTCAGGGCGGAAATAAAACACGATCCAGAAATCGAAAGGGAACTCATCGGGATCGGACTAGATCCCGCCGCGTTGATCGAGCGGGACGAAGCGTCGCTCATCGCACTGCTGCAAAAGAAAGGCGTACTGGAGAAGTCAAAGCCTTACGTTGAGACACTTCTGAATGACTATCTCGAACAGCGCGGAATGGTTGATGACCTGGTTCAGCACCTGCGAAGCTTGAAGCTTGCAGTCGTCCCGCTGGGAGCTAGCCAACCTATCCCGAAGGACCTTGATGCGCAGTTAGCATTTGTTGATTTCTATCTGGATGATCAGATTCCGCCAGGTGTTGACACACCAGATAAGAAACACGACCCGTCAATGAATGCGAGGACAAAAGCTCGTGAAATCTACGAACGCACGAGAGCATTCGTTTTTCTGATGTCTAGCCGAGACGAAGTGATCCAAGAAGAAATTAGTTTTCGTACGCAAGCTAAATTGCTTCGCGGCTACTTCCAGTTCCAGAAGAAGACAACGCTTTCTGATAACCAAGCCCTCTGCGAGTGTTTAGGAGCGATCCCGCTAAAAGCGGAGTTTCGCCACACGCTGCATGACTTCATCGATTGTCTCGATCAGCGGTCGAAGGAGATCACTAATGTATTTATGGAACAGGTGCGCGACTTAGGTCTTGAGGATTACGCACAACTGCGGCAACTCAGCCTTAACAAGGATGGTCACCCTTTTGGTGATTACATTCTACGAATGTTTGGCCACTTCATGACATCGCTGGTGCTCGAAGATGCCGACGTCGGCGCATTTGTGGCTAAACTTGATGCCACGGAATTCCAATCGTTGCTACCCATCTGCGCTGAGCCGACACCGACTCTTGGAAAGATCTATCTGGCTTCCTTGACTGAAAAGCTGCGTCGTCCGATTGCTTTCGTTGCGGGTGCGGAGGTGCCAGTGACGCCAATCCAGAAAACTCTGCACACCACTCCAACAGCGACAGTGGATGCCGCCCATGTGCAACCGGTGGAAGCTGCTGCTGTCCCTCCAGGTGTTGTTACCGGAGTGCCGCAGGTCGTCGCACCTGTGGTCCCGCCAGTGACTATTGACACTGTTTCATCATTGGTTCCTCTCAAGTTAGGGGACTTGTTTGTCAAGGATGCCTCGAGTCCCATTTACGCGGTGATGAATCCGGCTTGCGACCTTGCACTAGGTGTCGGCAGAGACCGCGAACCCGATGATGCCGTGCTGTTGATCCCCGGATCGCTACGGCAGTTGTACGAGTCGTATCAGGGTAAGCGGGCACCGACGATGTTTACATCCATTTATGAAATGGGGGGCATACTCTATCGGATCGATTGGGACTATCGCCGTTTTCGGTCAATCCAGCACAAATCCATCGTGGAAGACCTCCTTGCGAAGGATTATCGTTGTGAAAGGCGATTACATCTTGGGCCGGCGCTGGAGCTCCAGCAGCATTTCGCCTCGTCAATCAGCAGCGTTGGGCTGCCTGTACCTCCGCCGATGCGTCATTCACATGACGTTAAAATTTATTGCCGTGGTGTTGAGGGCAAATGGGTGGAAGTAGGGGAGGCAATCAAAGCCGCAATCATAACACTGCATACTCGCGCAAGGGATCAGTTTATCATCACGACAAACGCTGCTAAGCCGATACTGGAAACAATTCGGGCGCATGTTGCCACGCTTCGTAGGACCGACAAAAGCGTTGTATGGGAACATGTAAAGGCAACGCGGGCCGAATACGCAGGACAGCTTCATACCTCACTGAAAAGTTGGTCCAATGAGCTTCCGTTCATGCGCACTCTTGGAAATCTACCGGGGGGAAGGGAGCAGGAGAAGAAGTGGAACGAAAAGAAACTGGAGGTGAGAGAAAGACTGGGTTTGGCGCGTGAGTCAACCCTGCTTACGCCAGAATTTGTCACTGCGGATGCTGTACTGGTAGTCGATCTGTCCCCGATGCTTCTGGGGCAAGCCTCTATGCAGAACCAGAGACCGCTTGAAATGGAGGAAGGTTAATGACCGAAGTTACTCGTCATATTTTGAGCCTCTCGGGCGGTAAGGACAGCGCTGCTCTGGCAATCTACATGCGCGACCGCATTCCGGAGATGGAGTACATCTTCCACGACACGGATAAGGAGTTGCCGGAGACCTACGACTATCTGCATCGACTTGAAGCAATTCTGGGCAAACCCATCACTAAGACGACGGCTGAGCAGAACTTCGACCATTGGCTCACGGTTTTCGGCGGCATGATTCCATCCAACCACAGAAGGTGGTGCACCAAGCTGCTCAAACTGAAGCCGTTTGAAAAATATGTCGGCGATTCTCCCGTCATCAACTACGTGGCAATCCGAGCCGATGAAAAACGTGAAGGTTACATAAGCCACAAGCCAAATATCACAACGGTATATCCATTCAAGGAGGACGGGCTGGTGAAGGCCGATGTGTTTCGAATCCTTGAGGAAAGCGGTCTTGGCCTGCCACGCTATACGGACTGGGGACGGACCCGATCGGGGTGCTTTTTTTGCTTTTACCAGCAAAAAATTGAGTGGGTCCGACTGAAGGAGACCTACCCCGATAAGTTCGAGGAAGCCAAAGCCTATGAGTATGTGGCTAACAAAGGAGAGGGCGAACCATTTTACTGGTGTGGCGACGAACCGCTTGTGGAGTTGGAAAAGCCCGATCGCATGGAAGAGATCAAACGCAAGTGGGCCGAGCGCGAGGAGAAGCTCAGGAAAAACGGCAAGAAGAAAAAACTCATCAACATTTTTGGTGACGCGAATGAGGATGAAGGCGACACGGGCGGCTGCCTTATTTGCCAGCTTTGAACTTGATGGACAAAGCCATGATTTCACAACAGGCGACGCGGTGGATTCGGTTTATTCGGCAGTACGGGCCGATTCCGCGCAACGACAATATGTATGACGAACATATCCGGAAGTCCGCGAAACGCGGAGGAATCCGGCCGCTGGCATTTGTCCATCCAGTCGAATCTGAGGCTCTTGCATTATTCAGCGCCAATGGCACTTTTCGCAGATCTGTGATCCTCACGGGAACCGCAGGTGACGGGAAGAGCAATTTGTGTGGGAAGATCTGGGCCAGCCTTGGAGGGAGCGAGGCACAGTGGAGTTCTGATGATGTCTATCACACTCTCGACGTGCAAACGGATGCCGGCCTGCTGAAGTTCCATGTGATTCGTGACCTGACTGCACTTCCGGCACATGACGGGCAACATCGTTATGCCGACAAAGAGCAGTTGCTGATGTACTTCTGCGACTGTCTTTGCCAGCGGGATCCGGGCGTTCAATTTCTGATTGCCGCAAATGACGGACAGCTCATCGAGACGCTGGAGCGGCTTCCCCCAACGCCCAGCGTGACGCATGTTCGCCAACTCATTGAATCGCTGTTGATAGAAGGATGTAGTGAGACAGCGGATTTACCCTTGACGCTGTTCAACCTCAGCCGCGTGCCCTGTGTCGCGCTCTTTGACCTTGCGTTAGATGCCTTTCTGGAACATGAAGGGTGGAAGGAGTGCTACGCAAGCAGCGTCCCGGATGGCTTTTTCAGTGACAGCTGCCCGATTCGCGGCAACTATGAACTGCTCAAGTCGCCATTGGTGCGTGGTCGCCTGCGTTCGCTCTTTGAGCTTTGTGACTGCAGTGATCTGCATGTGCCCATCCGGCGTCTGTTTCTTCTGTTTGCCAACGCTCTGCTTGGACACCCAGATGCCAAAGATCGACTCATGCAGGCGTCCGATGCAGCCAGCATCATCCAGAAAAAAAAGACCTCCGCCGCGAGTCTGTTCAACAATATCTTTGGCGGTAATCTGTCAGAGGTCCGCCGTGATTCGCTTGAAGTTTTCGACTATCTGAATCGCTTTCGTATCGGCCATGAGACTTCGAACAGAATCGATAACATCCTTATTTTCGGGGAAGCTGACGAGAATCTGACACCATACTTTAATTTACTCCTGCGTGCCGATGCGATGTATGGCGCCGACGACATCTACTACTCAGCTCAGCGCGCCTATGTGGAGGGCGATGAAGCAAACCCTGCCAGCCAGCAGTTTCTGGACCTGCTGGTGAGCCAGAGGCGTGGATTGTTCTTCAAGATCCCGGTCGAGTGGGAGCAGGAGCTGAGCCTGTGGGAACTTACTGTTTTCAGATACGCGGGCGAATATCTTCGGAAAGTGTTGGGTCCGTTAAAGACTGGTGGACGGGTTGAGCGACCTTATCTTGCGAGGCTGGTGAAGGGCTTGAATCGAATTTTCGTCGGGATGCTGGTGAGCTCCGATCGGGAACTCCTTCTTGCGACCAGCATTTCGTATTCAAGTTCCAAAGTGAGCCAGATTCTTGAAGACCGCATTCCCGTGACTCCTCGCCTGAGCGAAAAAGTGGAGCTGGCGTTGGTGGACGGCAAGCCAACGCTGCACGTGCAGTTTTCTCCGACAGTACGGACAGGGCTGCCATTGAACCTGACGCGGTATGAATTCCTCAGCCGCGTCGCAGAAGGTGCTCTGCCGGGCAGCTTTTCGCGTGAATGCTATGAGGACATGCTGGCGTTTAAGTCCCGTCTGCTGTCGTGTTTGGGGGAGCGGCGTCGAAGCGAGGGAATTACGGAGTCGAATACGGTGTCCCTGCATCTGCTCACACTTGATTCCTCTGGTAATCCGCTCGACGATGTAGTAGAGGTGACCCATGCCTGATCTGGCTTCCATGCTCCCGCTCCCACCACGGGAAGATTATCGCGACAACACCATGTGGGTGGACGAACAGATCTGGGGCCACCGCCTTTGGGATTCTGAAAGTCCGTGGCTGCTCTTTTTGGAATTCCTTAATGCGGCTGAGGCCAGCCTGCGAAATGGGCAACTTTTTGCCAACGGTGGAGAACCGCTTGTCTTCAAGCCTTACAGGCGTCTTCACCTGCGGAATATTCTCTTCAATAACGAAATTCTGCCGCAGATCCTTCAGCGGCATCCTGACAGCAACTCTGCATGGGCGGCCTGGATTGAATGGATGGGCACGAATGCAAAGGGTGTGATCGCGCGTGATTTCTCATATCTTAAGGATCGTTTTCACTCGTTCCAGCAATTCGCGTCTCTGATCCATATTCTTCGTGGCTCTGCTGTCGAGAGTGACTCCAACAGACGATGGAGCTCGCGTTTTGTTTTTCCGTTCGGTCCGAACGCACTCTACGAAGATCTAAACGTTTCCCCTGCCGGCAAGGTCAGCCGAGAGTATGTCAACTTTGGCCGCACCGGCGAATTGCTGTATCTGATGCTCTGTCGGTCTTCCCGAACCCAGGAGCTGGCTTCCCGGTTTGGTGTGCTGCTTTCCGGAGAGAACCAATGGAACAAACTCCTTGCTTTGTTCCAGTCCGAGTGCCACGAAGATCAGCAACTAAGAGCGAGTACATTCCTGCCGTACTCAACGCATCCGGTGTTTGACCTTCTTGCAGAAGATTGGCTGCATGTGTTGTCACTGGAGCTTCCTGGATTCGATGCCTTCCCCCATCTGGTGACGTTGGCCGCATTCCATGTGATGCTGTACCAGCTCAGAGTGAGCAGCGAGCTCGTATCGAGGCCCCTCTTCTTCGTATCTGAAGTTGTCGCACCGCGAAAGACCCTCGTCCGTGAGTTATCTGCTTCCAGCTACCAGGAGAACGGCCTGCTCTCGCAGAAGGCTGTCGAGGCTTACCTCGCGCGGATCACCACATCAGATTCGTGGCTTCGAGCCAAATCGCAGCCAGGTGCATTTGCAGCCTGCAAAGCGATTCTCGAAGAGGAAGTACGATGGCCGAACGACCCAGAGGACTACGATGGCTGTTCAGAGCCAGACGCGCTCGTTGCTGAGTTGAGAAGGTCTGCGGTAGCCCGCCACAGGCAACACGTCGCCAGTGTGCATCGCCAATATGGCCGCGAGGTAGGTCTTGTGTCTAAGCGAGGAACGAATCGCCTCCGTTATGCACCAACGGACGCACTGCTAAAGACACTGGTCCTCGCGAATGTGTCACAACGCATGGAGTACAAAGCTTTTCTCGCTTTGCTGTTTGGCCGGTACGGATTTGTATTCGGCGAACGCGAAGCTGAACAGGTTTTTCCGCGGCAAGATTTCGACAAGAAGGCGTTTCAGACAAACTCCCACCGACTGGAGCAGCGACTCTCCAGCCTTGGAATGCTGCGGAGGCTTTCGGACGCGTGTGCCTACGTTCAGAACCCGCTTGCACGGGGGACATTATGAATATCCCGGAACTAATTGGGAAGATCGTCACTCTTCTGCTGAAGGAGGAGCTCTCCGGGGAGAGAGGTGTCCAGGGGGAGGGTACCGCCCGCTTTACTATTGATTGCCTGAGTGCAGAGCATACTGCATCGGTTGCCCGGCATGTCCTTGCCGACCCATCACTGTCGGAACAGATCGACCTCAAGTTACCCAGGGCGTTTCTCATTCATCAGGGCTTGCCTGATGAAGTGCTCACAACACTGCCCGCCACATATTACCGGAACGCTACGCTCGAAAAGCCAGTCCTGCTGATCGCAAACACCGGTGACGATGAGGAGCAATCGCTCAAAGAATTCATCCGGATCGGCGGACCGGAACTTCAGGAGCATCCGGAACTGTGGGTCAGGGTGGCGGGCGAGGGACTTTCCCTGTCTGAGCAACATGCAAAATGGTGGGAAAAGGCACTCGCAGGTCTGCAGGACCTTCGCGTTGCTCCACTGGACAGGCTCGCCGGTTACATGCTGCGGATTCGAGAAGCAATTCTTGAGGAAGGACTGCCACTGCTGACCGCTCTTGGGACTGCGCTCCCGGTGCTTCAGTTGCCACGGGATTCGGTTTTCTCGAATCGAATTAAAGAAGGATCGCGCGGCCACCTGTCAGCGTGGAAGAAGGAATTCAACGCCGGATTCCGAACGCGCCGCTGCTATCTGCTCAAGCAGACTTCCTCGCAGCTGCTGCTCAGCGAAGAAGATCTCGAGACCGCATTCCAAAGAGTGATTGACGTTATCCCGGAAGGATTCCATCCGGTCGTGCAGACGTTTATTCACGCTCCCAATGGGTGGAATGATCCAGCTGCAGCACTTGCCGAATGCGAGTGGGAACAGATCCGTCCACTTTTTGACGGAGTCAAGCGGGAAAAATTCAATCTGGCCCGTGAGACGATTTCGTTTTTCGATGAACGGGAGTCCGAGCTTCTATCCGACGATGATCGCCAGTATCTTCAAAGCCTCGAAATAAGGTCAGCGAACGACCCGACCGAAGACGATGCAGAATTCTATGAGTCACACCGCAATGAGCTTAAAGAAGATCGCAAACTCAAATCGGCCTGGGATCGTTTTGTTTTCGGCAAGGCCAGGGAGACAGACGATTTTCTACTCGGCATAGCCCTCTGCATGGAGTCCCTCTTCAGCCAGGGAGAGGCCGGTGCAAAGCGGAAACTCAGGATTCGTTGTGATCGAGCAACAAAGAAGGAATTACGAGACCTCAACGTTCAAGCGGGTCTGTATTTCGCACGAAAGTACGCTGGTTGCAGAGTTCTGTTTGGCGAGGCAGTGACCTGGAACGTCGGTCAGCTGTTCGACTTCCCGAAGTTAGTTGAGGACTGGAGACAACAAAACAAAAAACAGCTGAATCGTTCTACGGCCAAAGCGTCCATCCAGCTGAAATTTGTGCTCGAACTGGAGAATGAAGTATCGACAGGTGGCACTCAGTCTTACTCCACCCAGCTCGTCTGGAAGTACCATCCGAATGCTGTTTCTTCTCAGTTCGTAGAAGACTTGTTGCGACTGGCTGAGCATCCGCTGGTGCAGTGCCATGCACACCAGGAACCGGTTGGCGTGAAAGGCAAGCTCCAAACTGTGGATCTTGCGAATGTAAGGACGTTTGTTCCTGTTTTTGACCGTGATCGAGGCTCCTTCGTCGGTGTCTACAGGAAGCAGAATGACATTTCTGTGCAGTTTCGTGCAAACATCCGGGCTGCGGTCACCCAACGACTGCTGGCTGAAGATATTGCGTCAAAAATAGAGAAGCGATTTGTTGAATTTGAGACCGTGTACTCCCAGGCAATTCGTGACTTCGTTGGTGTTGGTCTCCCCAGTGAATCCCTGCGAACCCAGTCGATAGCGTTCAGGGAACTTCTGGATGTCATCGTACGGGAAGCGAAGGGTGACCGAAATCGTGAACTGCTCCTGCGCCCGCTTCTGGCCCTTGGTACTGCCCAAATCGAAGGGGGGGCCTCCGCTATCGTTGTACCACCTTGGCACCCGCTCCGACTTGCTGCCATGCAGGTGAAGGCTCAAATGCTCGCTGGCCTGGTCAGACACCTGCTGACAGCGCCCGAAGGAGTTTTGGGCGATCCGAGACTGTTTTTCAAGGACCTTGCACAAGAGCTTTCGCATCCCTTCTACCCGGAAATCGTCCTTGGGTGGAATGGAAACAAGCCGGAGCTCATGGTGTTGACCGATTCCGTTCAGGATTACACCCTGCACGAATCGCCATTAGTCGGCGAGCATGAATCGGACGACACCAACGAAAACCCCATAGCCGGGACGAATTGCGTTCTCGAACTGGTTGACCGATACCTTGCACTGCACCCACATGAGCACGCGAATATGTCGGTGGTGTTGTTTAATTGCGATTCCGCGAGGTTACCGCAGTCCGTGGTGGACCGCATTGGGCAGAAGTATGAAGATGACGAAGATGTTCGTTGCCAGGTGCTGCTTCGTCACAGTGATGGTGACCGACTGCGAGAGCTTTATCGTGCGATTGTCAGCCAGGCTGATGCTGACGTCGATTCATTCAACGCAAGTGAGGCCACTCAGGATTTCATGGCGAGGCTGCGTATCTGCATTATCGCCGATCAGGCGCCGCCACCCGATCCAAAGGATGGTTGTCCATACGACATCGTTTTTTCCCAGGACGTGATCGCCAGGCATTCGCAGATTGAATGGTACCCGGAGACCGCTAAGCCCGTTCCAATGGAAACACTTGTGCCGGCAAGGTGGTCCCGCCGCAGGCCGGCGGCGGTCGATGACATGAAATCCGTGGTTTACCTCTGTTGCCCAGTACAAACCGCAGAGGGGTGGAGCTTCCTTACGGCACTGACGACTTTCATCAAAGGGGATTGGAATGAGAATCAGGATCGCAGGTTATTGCCGGCACGTCAGCTCGATTTCCGAGACAACCGGACTGCCAGAATATTTGATGAAACGCATAATCTCGGCAATTGGGTCGTCAACTATGATGAGCTCCTCGACCGGCGACAGCTACTGAACCAGCAGGTCAGAGTCATTCGCTACAAGCAGTCGACAACGCAGGGACGTAACATTGTCATTTCATCAAAGGCTCCACTGGGCCTCCTGATCTCGATGATTCTTCTCCGAATCAAGGCACTGAATCTGGGAATTTCTGATGCTCAGTGTCGTGCTTTGGCAGAGCGGTTTGTTGCAGATGCAAATGACGTTTCCGGTGACATCGTTCTACGGGCTGCCAAACGCGGTCGCAATGCCAGTGAATTGATGGGAATCGTGCTGAGTCGCTTTCTGCTCCGGCATGAACTGAGCCCTGACAGTTACCATGGCTGGTACTTCCTTGATGACTATGCCGACTGGCTGGGTCAGCGTGAAGAGCAGATAGCTGACATCCTTTGTCTTTGTCTAGAACTGACGCCAGATGGGGCACTGCGACTGACAGCGTTGGTATCGGAGGCGAAGTATATTGAGTTGTCGGGCCTGTCTGCGAAGCGAAAAGAATCACAAAAACAACTGCGAGACACTGTCCAACGTATCAGCGAAGCCGTATTTGGACCGCCTGAACGCCTCGACCGTGATCTTTGGCTTGCCCGGCTGTCTGATCTCATCCTCGATGGTGTTCAATTCCCTTCGAGTACGCGCGTCAATCTCGCGGATTGGCGTCGCGCCGTACGCGAGGGTGCTTGTGAAATCGCTATTCGTGGGTATTCACACGTGTTCGTGTGGGGACCTGAGGAACCCTGCGATTGCTCCGCGTTCGCGCCGATCGCTGGACTGGAGGGGGCATACCAGGAAATCTTTGGGCGCGCCGAACTCCGCGACATTGTCCGTTGTTATCTGGAGGGACGGGATCCGCTGCCAATTCGCAAGACTTTGGCGCAACACGATGTCTGGTCTGAAATCGAATACCAGCGCCCTACAGACTGCAGGAAGATCAAAGCGACCCGTGCTCACCCCCAAAAGACCGAATCTGATCGCCGTGTGGTGGGGACCAGGGGCGGCAGTGAATCGATGCCAGCACAAACACCGCGCGGCCGTCGGAAGTCAGCATCGAGCAAGGATGTGTTGGCTCAAAACGCACCCGCAGAACAGCGGTGTGACGGGATCTGGGCGTATCCATCCGTTGCCGCAATTGTCAAAGGGGCACTCCCTGAAGCCCAGTTCAGTGACGATACGGAGTGGCTTAGATCGGTTGAGATCAGAGCCAGACACGCGCTCCAGCAGTTGCAGATGCAGGCGAAAGTCATATCCAGTACGCTGACGCCCAACTGTGCGCTAATCAAGTTCGCGGGCAGTTCAAATCTGACAGTTGAGCAGGTAACTCGCAAACGTTCTGAACTGCTGACTACCTATGGCCTCAATATCATCTCGATTCGTCCCGAGCCTGGGGTAATCAGCCTGTCAGTCGAACGCCCGGTACGAAAAGTCATTCTCACACCGGAACTTTGGGCTGGCTGGGCGCCGATGTCTGCATGGGGAAATCGTTCCCTGCTGATTGGAGTCAGGGAGGACGATGGGCAACCTCTGTTCCTGTCACCCGGCCAGTTGCACGCCCCGCACACGCTGATTGCTGGTTCGACAGGCAGTGGTAAATCCGTTCTGATGCAGAACATTATCCTTGGACTTGCGGCAACAAACACGCCAGCACAAGCAAGAATTGTGTTGATCGATCCAAAGCAGGGTGTGGACTATTACGCCTTCGAAAATCTGCCCCACCTCGACCCGAAGGTAATTGTCGAGTCATCCATGGCAATAACGAAGCTGGAACAACTGGTTGCCGAAATGGACGCGCGCTATGCCAGATTCCGTCTCTCCCGATGTCCAAACCTTGACGAGTACAACAAACGTGCACCCGAACCCGAACGGCTTCCTGTTCTCTGGGTTATCCACGACGAATTCGCGGAATGGATGATGGTTGAAGACTACAAGAATGCAGTTACGAACATCGTCGGGCGTTTGGGTGTCAAGGCGCGAGCCGCCGGTATTCATCTTGTCTTTGCCGCGCAACGACCGGATGCAAACGTCATGCCAATGCAACTCCGTGCTAACCTTGGTAATCGGCTGATACTGAAAGTGGACTCTGCGGGAACATCGGAGATCGCTCTCGGCGAACCGGGTGCAGAATATCTGCTGGGACACGGGCACATGCTCGCGAAGTTGGAGGGTGTTTCGGGATTATGTTACGCGCAGGTACCCCTCGCGGCAGCTGATTTCGTGGAAAACGTCGTCGGAGCGATGACTGCTCACTTGCTGTAAACGGAACAGGGCGATGGTATATCTCGACAACAATTCGACGACTCCGGTCGATCCACTCGTTTTGGAAGCGATGTGGCCGTTCTTTACGCTGCATTGTGCAAACCCATCAAACAAGCACCATGCGGCCGGAAGCCACGCGGCGTTCGCGGTCGAGCAATCGCGCTCCCAGGTGGCAGCTTCCATAGGAGCAGACGCCGAGTCCATTATCTTCACCAGTGGTGCGACTGAAAGCAACAATCTGGCCATCCTTGGGGCCTGTCGCGCCCATGCGGGCGCCCCTGGTCATATCGTCACATCCGCCATCGAGCACAAGGCGGTACTTGAACCGTGCTTTCACCTTAAATCACTCGGCTGGAGCGTCACAGTCCTCTCCCCGGACGGCTTCGGTGTAGTGGATTGTCAGGCAGTGCAAGCTGCCATGACGCAGGAAACGGTTCTGGTGAGCATTCAGGCCGCCAACAACGAAATAGGTACGATGCAGGAGGTCGCAAAGATTGGGCAGCTGTGTGAAAGCGAGGGGGTGCTGTTCCATTGTGACGCCGCACAGTCGCTCGGACGAATGCCCATCGACGTCGGTCTCTGGAACGTCGATCTGCTCAGCCTGTCAGCACACAAGGCGTATGGTCCGAAAGGAGTGGGTGCGCTGTTTGTCGCCGATAGACGCCTCGCCAAGACTCTCGTTCCCCTTACATTTGGGGGTGGTCAGGAGTCTGGAATTCGTCCAGGAACCCTACCTGTGCCCGGCATTGTGGGATTCGGCGCCGCTTGTGAACTAGCCACGGACCGCCTCTCTTATGAGCCAGAACGTCTGCATCGTCTCCGACACTCTCTCCTCAATCAGCTGCAGGAATCACACAAGGCTTTGGTCGTGCATGGTCACCCTGTGAATTCACTCCCTGGTTTGCTCTCCGTTGGCTTTCCTGGGATTGATGGGGACCAGTTCCTGTTCGCGCTTCGCTCCCTGGCCATCAGCCAGGGAGCTGCCTGTTCGTCTGGTAGTCCCGAGCCTAGTCATGTACTGACCGCCCTTGGAATCGGATATGAACTGGCTCGATCCAGCTTCCGATTTGGTATTGGCCGATTTACCACAGACGACGATATCGCGATGGCCGCAGACGAGGTAAAACGCGTGCTTTCTCTGCTCAACACCAGCCTGCGTAACGTTTCCCAAAAGAACACACCAAGCTGAACGGGTTCTGGCAGACGTTCACGCAACCAGCCTTTCAGTGAACAGCAGCAACGGAGCTTGGGATGGCAGAACGATGTCGGGAGACTGCGAATTTTGTTTCTGGAACAAGCCCAGCCAACCATGAAGCGATTGTTCACAGCAGCACAGAAATCTCACAGGGTCGAAATAAGAACACCCTCATTCTCAACCGTTCACGAGTCCTCGTTATCAATCTTTGCGGTCTGCGATTGGCCCCTCAGGTGCCATGAACCTGAATAAGAATCGGATGCAGATTTCCACAAGTGCGGGCTTCGGGCAACTGTGCGGCACCGCCAGCGACTTGTCAGGTCGGTAAAGTACTCCGCACTGAATCTCTTAATGTGCGATCCGTGATCAAATCAACAAGTCGCCTTGCAACCTCCATCCTGCTGGCTGCCACAAACGTCGCTACACAATCCCTGATAACCTCGTCTCGCAACTTCTGTTCTTCAATCCGCGGAATTCCCAGAAAAACAGACTCTGCGTCAGCTGCCGCAGCGCACTCTCGGCACGCCGTCGCCAAAGCAGAGTCCCTCTCCGTTCGGTCGGGAATCTGCAGAGCACCCAGAACCTGATGCATCAGACTTTGCGATATCGGCTCGCTCCTCTGACAACCCCCTGCGACAGCAAAGACCACTACCATCGACACCAACGAAACCAAATAACGCATGAAGCCTGACTCGCTTTCTGAGTTCCAGTCCCGAAATTCACAATTCGCGTCCAAAATCCCATCCGGCAGGATTGCGAAAAACACACTCCGACATTCTAATGTGCATGAGAGTGTTATTGCAATCGTGCAGTTGGAAGGACAAGGAACCTGTCATGCGACGGCGTGGATTCACTTTGATCGAACTTCTCGTGGTGATCGCGATCATCGCAATTCTGGTCTCGCTGCTGTTGCCTGCAGTTCAGCAGGCTCGCGAGGCCGCGCGGCGTACGCAGTGCAGGAACAACCTGAAGCAACTGGGATTGGCTATGCACAACTATGAAAGCACGCACCGTTTGTTCCCGCCGAATCTCGTTCCCGGGGGCAACTTTCGCTACAGCGCCGGAAACTGGGGGATCCTCGCCTATCTAAGCCCCTTCATGGAGCAGTCGAATGTCTACAACTCGATGAATCTCAATGCCCCGACGTACGCGGCAACAGCGCCCTACAACATTGCCGATCCCGGTAACGCCGTAGCAGCGGCACTCATCGTCCCCGCGTATCTTTGTCCCAGCGACAAGTCGCAGTCGCTGGGGGGCGGCTACGGGGTTGCTGCACTTGGTCCGTCAAACTACTGCGGTAATCAGGGTGACGGAATCTACACGAATGCCAGTGGCGCTGCTGCGAATGGATCGCCGTATAACTCCAATGGTGTGACCTTTGCAAACTCAAATGTGCGGATTGCCATGATTACCGACGGAACCAGCAACACCGCGTGTATAGCCGAGAGTATTCTCGGTGAGACAACTCCGACCGTGCCACGCTCGCCACAAAAAAGCTACGGCTATCTGACCACTTACCAAAGCTCCCTCGACGACGCATCCTGTGCCGCCCCCGGAGCATGGAATATCGCCAACCCTCGTCAGTTCCTCTGGTATTCCGGCGAAATTCGCAATACGGCTTACAATCACTATTACACGCCGAATTCCAGAAACTTTGACTGCATCACGAATGCCTTCAGTCTCGGATATACCGCAATAGGCTGGAAAGCAGCACGCAGCATGCACACTGGTGGAGTGCAGGTTCTGCTTTGCGACGGATCCGCGCGATTTATCAGTGACAACATCAATCTGAATACCTGGAGAGCCCTGGGCACTCGTGAGGGCGGCGAAATCATTTCTGAATTCTGATCATCCGAAGGGATCGTTGCCATGTCGATCCATTCCTCGCAGACGGCAGGGATCACTCCGAGCCAACTGAATGCATACCACAAGAACGGCTTCATCGTGCTTCGCAAAGTCTTTGCTGATGGTGAAGTGAATTCCATGCAGCGTGAGTGCGACCGATTGCTGATCGAAGCAGCCGCGTTGGTGGATACCAATAACGTAAGATGCCGTTTTATGCCTCATCATGAAACGGGAGACTTGTTGTTTGAGGTCTTCGATCCTGTGAACGATCTTTCCAGGCTGTTCCGTGGTGTTTGTTTCAACGAGAGGCTGATTTCTGTTCTGGAAGGCATCTATGGCGAGCCGGCCGAACTCTTCAAGGAAAAGCTCATTTACAAGATGCCCGGAGCAAAAGGCTACGATCTTCATCAGGACATTCCACAAAACTGGCCGGGGTGGCCACGTTCCTTTCTGACGGTGCTGCTGGCAATCGACGGCAGCAACCGGGACAACGGCTGTACTGAAGTCTACCGCGGCTATCATGGGCGGTTTCTGTCTGCCGATCCAGATAAGTACATGTTGCCTGCCGACTGTGTTTGTGAAAGCCGTCGTGAGTTCCTTGAACTCAATCCGGGAGATGTGGCCATCTTTCACGGTCTGACCCCGCATGGATCCGCTGCCAACAAATCGAATGGAATGAGACGGGCGTTTTACATCAGCTACAACGCGCGTTCTGATGGCGGCGACCAGCGACAGCATCACTATGCTGCGTTTCAGGAGATGCTGAAGCAAAGCAAACTCCAGAACTCTTCCGGTACCCCCTATTTTCGATAGTGCGTTATGGAAGAACCAATGAAGGCTGCAGCAGGGGTCCCAACCATGAGTTCTGAGCGAACCTGGTACGGCTGGATCATCGTGGTGCTTGCAGCGGCCGCGATGGTTGCCACTCTGCCGGGCCGAACACATGGGCTTGGCATGATCACCGAAAGACTGCTGCGTGACCCGGCGCTTCGGATTGATCGACTTGCTTTTAGCGAGATCAACTTCTACGGCACGCTTCTGGGTGGATTATTCTGCCTGCCCTGTGGCTGGTTCATCGATCGGTTCGGCCTTCGGAGCACCCTGACATTCACCGTGGGTGCTCTGGCGATTGTGGTTTTCTGGATGACTCAACTGCATGGCAGCCGCGAATTTGCTGTAGCCGTGATGCTGACTCGCGGATTTGGCCAGAGCGCTCTGTCAGTCATCAGTATCACAATGGTTGGAAAATGGTTTACTCAGCGGACCAGCCTCGCGATGGCAGTCTATTCCCTCGTGCTGTCGCTCGGCTTTGCCTATGCCGCTCAGATTGCAAAACCGTGGGCAGAGGCCGACTGGCGAGTTGTCTGGGGGGCGATGGGATATTGCCTCGCCGCATTCGTGCCGGCGTGCTTCATTTTCTGCAGAGACCCACGACCACGTAACGAAATCGCATCGGCAGAAGCACCCGCGATCTCCAGCAATTGCTGTCATCTGCCAGCGGATCCTCACGAGGGTCGTCCGTGCGAAAACAGTGTTGAATTACGGGATGCTCTGCGAACCCAGGCGTTCTGGGTCTTTGCCCTCGCCACCTCATTGACCGGCCTGATCGGATCAGGGCTTTCACTGTTCAACGAGTCCGTGTTGACATCCCAGGGTTTTTCGAAGGATGTCTTCTACAACCTGATCACACTGACAGGGACCGTTGGGCTTGTAACCAAGTTGCCGATTGGCTGGCTTTGTCAGCGTGTTCCGCTCAATCGTCTACTGACCGCCGGACTCCTGCTGCAGGCGATTTGCATGTCCATGCTGCCATCTGTTCGTTCAGTGCCTGGGATCAGTCTTTATGGAGTCGGGACGGGAATCTCCGGCACACTCACAACAGTACTGTTTTTCACCATCTGGAGCCGAGCATTTGGTCGCACGCACCTTGGGCAGATCCAGTCAGTCGCACAGCTGCTGACGGTCGTCGCTTCAGCGACGGGCCCAGTCATCTTTGCTCGTTGTTTGAATCTGTACGGCAGCTACGCTCCGGCCCTCATGGCTCTGGCGGCCGCTTCCTTTGGATTCGCATTTTGGTCGTGGTTTGTAACTGTCCCCGAACCCTCAAAGTCACATCTGATTTCTGTTTCTTTACCAGCAACCGCAGCCGTTCCATCGGTCCGGTCCGCGATGGCTGCAATACCGGAGAATTAGTGATGTCCACTGTCGTTCCGCTTGCCGTACCCGTGGAAATGCGACTCTCCCCAGCGGCGTTGCCACCGAATTCGATTGGCACCCGTTTTCATCTTTCCCTGAATGTTTCCAGCATCGAAAAAATGACTTCTTTCCTGCAATTGGTGCTTGGTGTTGCACCTGCTAAACAAAGAGCGGACTATGCAAAGTTCGAAATGGACTCACCGCCGCTGGTGCTTTCCCTCGAGCCAAATCCGCCGCAGGAATCGGGCTCCCTGAATCATCTCGGATTTCGCTTCGCAACTACTGCTGATCTTCTGCAGGCACAGAAACGCATTGAGGCGGCCGGCATTTCCACTCAGCGTGAAGAAGGTGTGGAATGCTGCTACGCAAAGCAGACAAAGTTCTGGGTCCATGATCCAGATCAACGGTTATGGGAGTTTTACGTTCTGGAGGGTGATCTGGAGCACCGTGGTGGCGGACAGACTCTGGAGCAGCTGGTTGGTGATTCGACCTCCTGCAGTCCGGCAATCGCTCAAGTGCCCCCGACGGTCTGGGAGCATCGGATGGGAAGCGACTTTGCAATTCCCGCACTACCATCAGATCAAATTCGGCTTCGTGGCACCTTTAATGTGCCGGTATCAGAGGCGGATGTCAGCCGAATTCTTTGTGAGGTCTTCATGAATCTGAAGTCAGGAGGCCAGGTGGAGCTCCATGTGCTGACGAGTGAATCATCACTGACTGGTCCGCTGAATTTGCCTGGGCCAGCGGCCTGTGTGAAGTATGTTCCCGCCAGACCGCTTTTGATGAAAAAACTGACTAAGGCGGGGTTTGTTGATGTTCGTCTGACAACATTCCGATCGGGTGCGTGCTTTCAGACAAACGGACTTCCATTGCGGGAAACAAAGATCACTGCCCTGAAGCCGTCCACCTCACTGGACTCCAGCCTGATTGACCTGATCTATCGAGGCCCGTTTGCTGAGATCAGAGACGACTATGGCACTGTTTGGCATCGCGGTGAACTTCGTTCGGTTTCGACAGCTCGCTGGGAAGAATTAAGAATCGCAGGCCATGAAGCCTCATTCACCGCGATACCGCAAACTTCGACGTTCAGCCAGTGCGGTCAATGATTAATCGCTTCCATCGAGGATCAGAAGCGTCTCGAACCAATCCGGATTCGGACGAATTGCCACATGATGGTCCGGTGATTACCATGCCCCGAAATCGCTCATGAAATTCCAAATCTTCCCGAGGATGGCAGGAACCAGTGGCACAGGAAGTTTTCGACGCTGATTATTGTGCAGAAAGATTGAAAGCGCTGGGTGATCCCCATCGTTTGCGGATCCTCAATGCACTGCGATTTGGAGAGCTCACCGTCGGAGATATCGCGGAATTGCTCGAAACCGAAGTGGTGACTGTCTCGCATCATCTGAAGATCATGAAGTACGCCCATCTGGTCGAAGTCCGACGTGACGGCCGTTACATGTACTATCGACTGCATGAAGATTTGCAGTGTACCGGCGGCAGGGGAACAAGGTTTCTCGACCTCGGATGCTGCCGGCTTGAAGTTCCCGATCGTAAATCATAGTTCACCACTTCCAACAGAGTCCAGGGCCTGTCTGCTGCCCGAATTCACGCGAGATCAAACGACGATGAAGCCCGTTTACATCATGGTCGGCGGTTTTCTGGGTGCCGGAAAGACGTCCACCATTTCCAGGCTTGCTCGACATTACATGAATCAGGGAAAAAAGGTTGGTATCGTGACCAACGACCAGACCACAGATCTGGTCGATACTCAAAGCCTGCGTTCACAGGGCTTTGATGTGGGGGAAGTGGCGGGCTCCTGTTTCTGCTGCAACTTCGACGCACTGACATCGACCGTGGAACACCTCGGTGCAGGGCAGCTTCCTGAGATCATTCTGGCAGAGCCTGTCGGCAGCTGTACTGATCTGGTTGCGACGGTCATCCGACCGCTCACAGAAGTTTACGGTATCCCGCTCGACATCGCGCCCTACGGCGTCATTCTGAAACCGAGCCATGGCCTGCGAATCCTGCGCGGCGAAGCGACCAGCGGTTTTTCGCCAAAGGCCAACTACATCTTTCGCAAACAGATTGAAGAAGCAGATTTTGTGGTGATCAATCGAGTGGATGAACTGCCGGCGGATCATGTCGCTGAACTTCAAAGTCTCATTGAAAAGGAATATCCCGGTCGTCCTGTGCTCCGATGTTCTGCAAAGACCGGGGATGGATTTAGTGCTCTGATCGAAACCCTCGAACTGCGAGGCCAGTTCGGCAAACGTGTCATGGAGGTCGATTATGACATCTACGCCGACGGCGAAGCGGAGCTCGGCTGGCTCAACAGCCAGGTCGTCGTCGAATCCGGGAACCGATTTGAACTCGACAGCTTACTGATGGATTTGATCCAGCGACTGCATGCGCGACTGCTGGCAACAAGCTCTGAGGCAGCCCATCTGAAGGTCATTGGTCTGTGTGATTCCAGTTATGCCGTCGCGAATATCGTCAGCAACTCAACCGGCGCTGAGCTTTCGCTGGCGTCAGGGACAAAGACAGCAGCGGCCAATGTTGTCGTCAACGCACGCGTGGCGATTGATCCCGCTGAACTGGAAATCATCGTACGCAGGGAGTTGGCGAACGTAGCCGAGATCTTCGGTGCAACCCAGAACGTGATTTCACTTCAGAGCTTTCGCCCCGGTCGCCCTGTTCCCACGCACCGGATCACAAGCTGAAACCATCCGGATAAATCCAGACGCAGCCTCGCCAGCACCATCGTGGGACACGGCTGTCAGTCAGGGGCAGACTGTTGAATTGAGTCATTCGCTTCCTCCCGAACAACCTTCGACAGGGGACGATCATTCAACTGTCCTCTGGAGTCCTTCAAGATTTCCTCTAGAATCACCTGAGACATATTCGGTAGCGCTCGTTTCAGGATTCACCATGGCCACACGCAGCAGCCGACATGAACTGCAGGAAATTGAAGACATTCGAGAACTTCTGCGCAGTCGTCAGCTGCGGGCTACCCCCGCACGAATTGCCGTGATGCAGATCCTCAGAGAGACCCACGCCCCATTGACTCACGCGGACCTCGCTGAGCGACTGGTGCCGGCCGGTTTCGACAAGGCCACCGTCTTTCGAAATCTGTCCGACCTGACCGACGAAGGACTGCTCCTGCGAACCGAGCTGGGCGACCACGTCTGGCGATTTGAACTGGCAAACCTGCAGCATCCGGATCGCAACCGGCATCCGCACTTCGTCTGTTTATCCTGCGGCCGCGTCCAGTGCCTCGAACCGCTCGAGCTCACTGCAGGCTCCAAAAGACGGACGCAGGAGATTGGGCAGGTCAGCGAGATTCTGCTGAAGGGCGAGTGTCAGACCTGCCTTGAAACTGCAGGCTGACTTCCATTCGGCGGATCGACCGGACGCAGTCAGCAACGCGACGACCCGCGCAGCCACCGCCATGCCGGAGTCAGATCGCTGGCGCTGGCCCAGTGGCAGTCACTTTGTCGCCTTTCGCTCTGCGAAAGCACTTCCAGTGCCGCTCTTTCGCAGAGCGAAAGACGACTATCGCAGCGCCCGACGGCATACTCACGACAGGGCTCGAAAAAGGATGCAGCGTCTGCCTCCTCGCTTATTCGCGAAGAATGCCCGACCTCAGTCAAATGAAAAAGCCGAGCTCTGTGAACGGCTGCTTCTTGTGATTCGGGAAGCCGTTCCGTTCATCATCATGCGAGTCATGGCAGGCTTTCGTAAGCAATTCTCGAGATGCTGAATGCCACTGGTGTCAACGGGATTCCCATAATTGGCGATAGTTTCCTTCAGATTCCCTGCCGCTCCCGAATCCTGCGATTTTCCCTGTCTGTCCAAAACTCTGGTGGAATGGCGGTGCCGGTCGGTTTTTTTCTCTCGAAACCTGCAAACAGGTTGTGCCGAGAAGAATCTACATCCTGCGTCCTCGACATATCACGGCAGATCGAGGAGGGCAGCACAGGGCATCCTCGCGGCAGCATACCTGCCAACTCTGTTTCCTTCTCTCCCTGTCCGACTCATTCGAGGTTTGAGTTTTTGCAGGGTGAGGGCCGGGAGTGTTCGTTTCGCAGAGCGAAACCCGACAATGGGCAGAATTTGAGGCGTTTCCGTGGCTACTGCCCGGCTGTCTCTTGACCGAAACGCTCCGCCTGGTCACCCTAAAGCACTCCAGCAAGATTTTGCCGCTCCTGGCAACCGCCAGTCACAGCCACCAACCAACTCTCTCCCACCCACTCAGCCTCGCAAACAGGTTTTCCCTATGACCAGCCCCAGCGAATTCCCGGCAGCATCCCGCCGCGCGTTTCTTGGTTCATCAGCCGCCGCTGCCACTGCCGCTGCCACGGTTTCTGCGGCCGCCGCTCCTCTTTCCACAGGACTTTGGGCTGCCGGAAGTGACCTGATCCGCGTCGGCCTTGTCGGTGTGGGTGGTCGTGGCACAGGTGCTGCCGAACAGGCGCTCAATGCCGATCCCGGTACCGAACTCGTTGCTCTCGCTGACGTGTTCGAGGACTCCGTCGCCCGTGGTCGCCGACAGCTCAGCCGCATGTTCAACAAGGACGGCCAGAAGCCTCGCGTCACCGTGGATGACGCCCACTGTTTTGTGGGCTTTGACGGTTATAAACAGGTGATCGAAAGCAGCGACGTCGTGCTGCTTGCTTCCACCCCGCACTTCCGTCCGCAGCATCTGCGGGCCTGCGTCGAGGCGGGCAAACATGTGTTCTGCGAAAAGCCCGTAGCAGTCGATGCTCCTGGCGTCCGGTCCGTTCTTGAATCCTCAGAAATGGCTCGCCAGAAAGGCCTCAATCTCGTCTCCGGACTCTGCTGGCGTTATCACCCCGGCAAACGTGCCACCTTCGAACAGATCCACAGCGGTACCATCGGCGAAATCACCGCGATGCAGTGCAGCTATATGACTGGCGGCGTCTGGGATCCCCGCCGCCGTCGCGAAGAAACCAAAAGCGAAATGGAGTACCAGCTGCGAAACTGGTACTACTACACGTGGCTCTCTGGTGACTTCAACGTCGAGCAGCACATCCACAGTCTCGACAAAATGATGTGGGCGATGAAGGACGAAGCTCCTGCCACCATCAGTGGTTCAGGCGGTCGTCAGGTCCGCACCGATGCCCGCTACGGCAACATCTTTGACCACTTCGATGTGGTCTACACATGGGCCAATGGTGTCAAGGCCTTTGCCCGCTGCCGTCACTGGCCTAACTGCGAAAACGAAGTCGATGACTTCATCTTCGGAACCAAAGGACGCGTCGATGTGATGGCTCACACCATCACAGATCTGGCCGGAAAGGTAATCTGGAAGTACGACGGTCCCGATGGCGACATGTACCAGATCGAACATAACGAACTCTTCGCTGCCATTCGTGCCGGCAAGGTGATCAACAACGGAGACTACATGAGCAAGAGCACGCTGCTGGCGATTGCCGGACGCATGGCCGCCTACACCGGCCAAAGACTCACCTGGGATGCCGCGCTCAATTCAAAGGAAGATCTCAGCCCCAAAGCCTATGACTGGACCGACAACCCAGTCCCGCCCGTGGCCATTCCCGGACGCACACCCTTCGTCTAATCCGTCCTGCAGCTGAAAGCGTCCTCATGCTTCGATCCCGACTGTTGCTGACGATCCTTCTGCTGGCCGCCATGTTGATCCGCCCGGATTCCATGGCGGCCGCTGCGAGTTTCCCGGGGGCTCCAGACGCCGACCCCGCTTCAGCCCTGCAACTGCTCAAATCCCGCTGCTGGTCCTGCCACAACGCCCAGAAGCGTGAGTCGGGGCTGCGGCTGGATCTGCGGGAACAACTGCTGAGCGGTGGAGACAGCGGTCCTGCAGCTGTTCCCGGCGACAGCCGCTCCAGTCGCCTCATCGCTCGCGTCACCAGCACGAACCCGGATGATCGCATGCCGCCGGAAGGCCCGGCGCTCACCAGTTCCGAAACGGAACTGCTTGCAGCGTGGATCGACGCGGGAGCTGACTGGCCGGCCGGTGCAGAAGCCTCTGCCGCTCCCCGGCACTGGTCCTGGCAGCCGCTGGCCCCTCTGGTACCCAACAAATCCGTCGCTGCCACCGCCGAGGCGCACGAGATCGATCTTTTCATCCGTGACCGACTGCAGCAGGCAGGTCTGTCGCCCGCACTGCCCGCTTCACGGCAAACGCTCATTCGCCGTGCCTCACTGGACCTTACCGGTCTGCTTCCTACTCCCGCTGAAGTGGATGCTTTCGTAGCCGACGAGGCTCCAGGTGCATGGGAACGCGTGGTCGATCGGCTGCTGGCATCGCCGCACTTCGGCGAACGCTGGGGCCGACACTGGCTCGACCGAGCCCGCTACGCCGATTCTGACGGCTACGAAAAAGACAACGCCCGCCCCGATGCCTGGCGCTGGCGCGACTGGGTGATCGACGCCTTCAACAGCGACATGCCGTTCGATCAGTTTACCATCGAACAGCTCGCCGGAGATCTGCTCCCAAACGCAACTCCCATGCAGCGGCTGGCCACTGCCTTCCACCGGCAAACACTCACTAATACCGAAGGCGGCACTGACCAGGAAGAATTTCGCGTCGAAGCCTGCTTCGACCGCACCGAGACCACCGGCGCCGTCTGGCTGGGACTGACCGTTGGCTGTGCCCGCTGCCACTCGCACAAATACGATCCGCTGTCGCAGCGCGAGTACTATCAGCTGTTCGCGGTCTTCAACAACGCCGACGAAACAACCGCCGTAGTGCCGCTCCCGAATGCTGATGTCCAGGCATGGCCGGAACGACAGTCAAAATATGAAGCCGAGCTCCGCGCTCTGCAGGGCCGACTGGAAGAACTCCGTCGCCCGCTCCTCCCACAATTCGATATATGGCTCGCCGAACAGCAGGCCTCAAACGCCAGCCCGCCCGCCGCGTCCACTCCCGACGACGTGCGCAAGGCACTCGCCGCCGGCAATAGCCGCTCTGCTGCTCAAACCACACTGCTGCTCGATTTCTGGAGCCGCACCCAGCTTCCACTCAAATCACTCTACAGCGAAATCGATACTCACAAAAAATCAGCCCCACAGAAACCGGAAATCACCGTTCGCGTCCTCGCAGCACGCACCCAGAATCTCCGAAATACCTTCGTCCTCCGTCGCGGAGAATTTCTGGAACCACTGAAGGAACTCGCCGTCCAGCCTGCGGCCCCGTCCATCCTTCCGCCGCTGCCGTCCCGAATCCCCGGCCAGCCACCTGATCGACTCGACTTCGCCCGCTGGCTCGTGTCCCCCGAAAACCCGATCGTGCCCCGCGTGGCCGTGAACCATATCTGGGCACGACTGTTCGGACTGGGGCTTGTCAGAACAGCAGGAGATTTTGGTGTTCGTGGAGAACAGCCCAGTCATCCGGAATTGCTCGACTGGCTGGCTGCTCGTTTCGCCGGTCGCCTGCAGCCTCAGTCACACTGGCCACAACTCACGCCCTGGTCACAGAAGCAGCTCATCCGCCTGATCCTTACCTCCGCCACCTATCAGCAGTCATCCGCTCAAAATTCTGTTGGCCAGCGCACGGATCCTCTCAATCGACTGCTCTGGCGTCAGAACCGGCTCCGGGTGGAAGGCGAGATTGTCAGAGACATCAGCCTGCAGGTCGCCGGACTGCTCACGGAAAAAATCGGCGGACCGTCCGTCTTTCCGCCGCTCCCGACCGGTGTTGCTGAACTGAGCTACGCCAATAACTTTCGCTGGACCGAATCGACCGGCGAGGATCGTTATCGTCGCGGCCTTTATACCTTCTTCAAACGCACGGCCCCACATCCCAGCCTGACAACGTTCGATTGCCCGGATGCCAACACCACCTGCATCGAACGCTCGTTGTCCAACACCCCACTGCAGGCCCTCGTCACACTCAACAACGAAGTCTTCTCCGAATCCGCGCGGGGACTTGCTCGGCGACTGCTGACTCTTCCATCCAGCGACACCAAACAACAGCTCCGCGAAGGTTTTCGCATCTGCACGTCACGAAATCCCAGTGACGAAGAACTGCTCCAGCTGCAAAGTCTTCTTGCTGACTTCGACACCGAATACCAGCAGGATCCCGCTGCCGCAGCAAAACTTTCCCAGCCCCCAGCCGCCACAGCCACAACAGCCCCGGCTGCTTCAGCGGAAGCCAGCGACACGGCAGCCATTTCACGTCAGGCCGCCCTCACGGCAGTCTGCCGAGTACTGCTGAACCTTGATGAATTCATTACCCGGGAATAGCGCCATGCACCTGAATGCTCTGCAGGAACAGACGCGGCGAACGTGGCTCACCTCATCCGGTTCAGGAGCTGGCGCGGCTGCACTTGCGGCGTTGCTTACAGACGACGGTCTGCTGCCTGCCGTGAATGCGGCCCAGCCGCGGTCACTGCCCCTGCAGGATGCATCAGTCGTCGCTTCCACCGTCGCCCAGCAGCTCACCCATTTCGCACCCAAAGCTAAAAGCTGCATTTTTCTTTTCCAGGCCGGAGCGCCGTCTCATCTGGACCTGTTTGATCCCAAGCCCCGACTCAATGATCTCGACGGCAAGCCCCTCCCAAAGGAAATGCTGGAGCAGGTGCGTTTCGCCTTCATTCAGAAGGACGCCGCCGTGCTGCTTGGCTCTCCCAGACGCTGGCGGAAATACGGCGAATGCGGCATGGACTTCAGCGACTTTCTGCCGCAGCTGTCACAGCACGCCGACGATATTCTCATGATCCGCTCAATGCATTCTGAACAGTTCAATCATCACCCCGGACAACTCCTGCTCAGCTGTGGTCGAGCAGCCTTTGGACTTCCCACCGTCGGCAGCTGGCTCAGCTACGGACTGGGCAGCGACAGCCGAAATCTCCCCGCCTATGTGGTCCTCACCAGCGGTCGCGGCTCCAGCGGCGGCGCGTCACTCTGGTCCAGCGGCTTTCTGCCGTCGCATCATGCCGGAGTTTTGTTTCGAAATCAGGGCGATCCAGTTCTTAACCTCTCCAGCCCCGAAGGCATCTCAGCAATTCAGCAGCGGCGATCGCTGGATACACTCAAAGCACTCAATACCGCTCGCTTCGAACAAATTCAGGACCCTGAAATCAATAGTCGCATCGCCAGCTATGAACTGGCTTTTCGCATGCAGTCCGCCGCACCGGAACTCATCGATCTAAGCGGCGAATCAAAGTCAACACTGGATGCCTACGGAATTGACCGTCAGCAACATCCACAGGCAACAGGGCGTGGCAACGTTGCGAATGCTCATCTCACCTACTCCCGCAACTGCCTGCTTGCCCGACGCATGGTGGAACGTGGCGTGCGGTTCGTGAACCTGATCTATGAGGCGTGGGATCAACACAGCGATCTGGACAAAGACCTGCTCTATAACTCATGGGTTGTGGATCAGCCCATCGCAGCACTGCTGGCAGACCTCAAACAACGCGGTCTGCTCGATACCACTCTCGTCATCTGGGGCGCGGAATTCGGCCGCACACCGCTGGGCGAAAATCGCAAGGGTCGAGCCGCCAACACGGGGCGAGATCATCATCCGTTTTCCTTCAGCCTGTGGATGGCCGGTGGTGGCATCCGGGGTGGACAGACATGGGGAGCATCCGATGAGATCGGCTGGCATCCGGCCGACCGCCCGGTACACATGAATGACCTCCAGGCCACCCTCCTGCACCTCTTCGGGCTCAATCATCTGCAGCTGACCCACCGCTTCCAGGGCCGCGACTTCCGACTCACTGATGTCGGTGGACGTGTGATGACGGAGTGGCTGGCGTAGAATCAGCCGGTCAACCGGATGCGCATTCCTCTTCTCGCAACACGTGTCACATCAGCATTCATCAGGAGAGACCGAGGTAGACCCCAAAAGTAATGAATTTGTCGTCGGCTGGGGTACGCTCATGCTCATCAATGCCGGCCTCGCGCAGAGCAAAGGGCGCGGTGGACTGAATTGGTTTATCCTTTCACTTGCTCTCGGACCCATTGCAACATTTTTTATCGTTTTCCTTGATCCTGTTGCTCAGCCCCGTTCAGGTAACAGAACCTGAAAATCCATTTTCGTGACATCTCCCGACGTGCCATTGCTTTGACGCAGGCCAGAACAGGGGCCTGACATTCAATCAGGTTACTCGGCCGTCCAGTCAGCCACAGTGACGCTGCGTGAAGACGCAGGAGCACTGCCGTAATCCCCCGCGTGATCTTCGGGGCGGTTGAGTTTTTGGGAAGCCACACCGAGTCGCTTACGGCACAACGGTGCATGGCGGCACAAAAGGGCGGCACAAAAGTGCATGGCACCTGAATAGCCAACTTTTTTCAGAAAATCTTCGTGCTCAACTGAATTCCGTGCAGCACCGTACGTCCTCTGACTGGTGGAACTGATGCGAACAGCTATTCGCATTTCGACTGGTCGAATCACTTTGTCAGAGGAAACGTGCAATGAGTTATCTGAGCGTAATCCGGGCGTGCGTCGTCAGTTTTTGTCTTCTTGCATTGGTGAATGGCTGCGTTCGTGACGAGGACAGCAGCAGTGCCGCAGACAGCAACGACAGCAGCGGTGACAGTAATCTGGCTGCGGCAAGGTTGGAATGGGAGATGCGGGGTGCATTAGCGAGATTTGAAAATGCCGAAAACAAATTTGGGCCATCGACGACCCCGGAGCAACTGACAGCAAACGCTTACTGGCTGGACCTGATGGCAGAACTCCTGCAGAAAATGGACCTCATCCATGCGGAGGCAAGCAGCATGGGAATCGCGGTAACGCCGGGAATTCGTGAGTCCCTGCATTCACGTTACCAGCGTCACCGCACAACATTTCTTGATGACGTTCGACAGGTGCAGGCGAACGTGGACTACCAACTGGCTCTGGATGCCCTGCGGAGTATGTAAGGAACATCACTCAATTGCTCATAGAGCAATTAAGGGAGTGTGACCGCACTTGCGGTGTGAGACCAGTGAAAACTGGTAGTGTGGGAGAGTGATCTTCATGCGATGCTATGCGGGTGCGACAAACCGTATGACGCAAGGCACGGAAGCCGGTGGCGAGCATGACAACGGGCAATGAATTGAGCAAGTCAGATGTGTTTGTGAAATTGGCCGTGATGCTCTCTCTCCCCTGATTGAGGAAGCCGTTCGGCAGGGTATGGTGATCAAAGAGCTTGAACGTGGACTGTTCGGGGATTTCCTTTCTGCCGGCAGACACGTAATCGACCAGTTCCTGGTTGCTCAAACCGAACCTCGATTGAAATCCCCCGCAGCGGGGACACTCCCCGACTGGCCCTGCAAACTACGCGGCGGTGTGTTCTGGAGCGACTCGGGAGTGCCATTTTCTGCCTGCTAAACTTGCCGATTTTGGAATGCAGAGATCGGACGCTGCAGCACACAGCCACAGCACGAA
>Ga0172373_10001638_pt1 | contig 35999 bp, 25 predicted proteins | sample Lak10m_2_FD_114546 | JGI IMG/M metagenome (GOLD analysis project Ga0172373, IMG submission 114546) | Freshwater microbial communities from Kabuno Bay, South-Kivu, Congo - kab_092012_10m | ecosystem: Environmental > Aquatic > Freshwater > Lake | place: Democratic Republic of the Congo...
AGGTAATTTTTGTTTGGCTTTTGTGGCTTCTTCAACATTTGAAAAGCCGCCATACATCAAACCAAAACGTGGTTTTTCTTCTGTGCCTGATTTGATAACGCGAACATTATCGCCGAGAGCAGCGTGTTTTTTCTTGAAATTTTCAACAGCCGCTTCGCTAGAAAGCGTGATAAGTTGCAAACTGTAACGCCCCCCCGTAACATTTTGCGTGCTAACAGATTGTTTTTCAGTTGTTTTTTCTTTTTCAATTTTCTTTTCTTCAGCTTTTTTCTTTTCTTCAGCTTTCTTTTTTTCTTCGGCTTTCTTTTCTTTCAAAATTTGTTTTTCTTTTTCAGCTTCAGCGGCTTTTTCTTTTGCAAGTTTAGCGGCGGCTTTTTTTTCAGCTAATTCATCTTTAAGTGCTTTTTTCACGTCTTCAACGTTTTGTACTTCTACAACGGGTTTTTCTTCAACTTTTGTTTCCGTCACTTTTGCTACTTGTGGTTTGATTTCTTTCACCATAGGCGCAGAAATTGGCTCATCATGAATTTCATTTTTTTCAGGCAAGGCTTGAATTTGTACGCCTTTGGCAGGTTGAATCTTGGGAAAAGCAATTTCAGGTGTAATCGGTTTTATAGGTGCTGCAATTTGTGGTGCAACAATTTTAGGCATGATGATTTGCGGCTTAACAGGCTCAGGAATTTTTAAAATTGACGAAGTTGTTTTTTCTGGTTCAGGTTTTGCCGTTTCAACAGGTGTAACATTTTTTTCAGTGTCAGGTAATTTTTCAGGCGTAGTTTCAGTAACTTTTTCAGTCTCTACTTTGGGTTCATCTTGTGGTTTTTCTTCTTTTTTTACTTCAGATTCAGCAGTGGACGACGTTTCTGTATTTTCAGTTGCTTGTGGGACTTTTTCAGCAGGTTGCGTTTGCGTGGGAATCACACCTTTCTCAATATCGAGTTTGAATTCTGGAATAACGATGTCTAATTCTGGTTTATCTGTTTTTTCAGCTTGTTCAAGAACAGGCGTTTTTGTTACAGGTTCAACTTTTTTTTCTGCTTGAGGTTCAGGTGTTGCAATAACGGGTGATTCTTCAATTGGTTCGTCTTTTTTGAAATAACGAATGCTTTGATTGATGCCAATTGCCAGTACCGTTACGCTAATAAACCCCGCAATCCATTTGCTGAAATCATTTTCATTTTTGCGAGATAGCTTATTGAAATCATGAATGATTTTTGCAGGAATGCCATCCGTATCGGCGTAAATTTTCTCAACTAACTTTTCATCAATTGGGATGGCACCGTAAGTGCGTGGTTTGGTCGCAAGATGACGCAAAAAATACGCGCATTGTGACTTACTAAGGGGCGGTAATTCTAAAATGTAACAATCGTTTAAGGCTTTATCCGTATTGCGATGTGCTTGTTTGGCTTCTGGCGTAAGCGAAAAAATGAGTTTTATCGCAGATTGCGCGGCAGCATATTCAATTAACGTGGTCATCAAGCCCGAAACTAACAGCCCCGCATCATCAATAATTAACACGATTTTTTTATGCTGTTCTTTGAACGTATGCAACGCACTATCTAATGAATCGTGTTTATTTCGCAGCATTGTTTTTGTGAGTTGCGCTTCAATCGTTTCAAAACTTAAATCCGCGCTCCCTTGCACAAAACAACATTGCCACACGTCGCTGTCAATGTCGTAAAGCATATCGAGTAGCAACGTTTTACCGATTCCCGACTGCCCGCATAAAATAAGGTGTTGTTTTAGATTCGGAATTAAATGCAACAGAAGCTCAAAACGTTGCGTGCGTTCTTTAGTCAATAACGGCAACAAGTCGAGCTTGTCATCAACGGAAAAAAGTTCGTTATCTGCCATAAGTTTGCAGCGTTTGCGTCAAAGAGGATGAATCAACTGCCATCGGCAAGGTTGCTTTGCCAATCGCTTCAAGCAAAATGACGCGAATATCGCCATCGACATTTTTTTTATCAACTGCCATGAGTTCAACAAATTGCGCCGCACTTAATTCGGAGGGCGTTTGAATCGGTAAATTTGCCCGTTTAAATAAATCAATAATTCGTGTCACGTCTTGAGCTGTTAAAAAACCTTTGCGTTGTGATAAATCGGCTGCTAAACAAGTGCCGATTGCCACCGCTTCGCCATGTAAATAACTGCCGTAACCCATACCCGTTTCAATCGCATGACCAAAAGTGTGTCCTAAATTTAAAGTGGCTCGCACGCCACCTTCATGTTCATCTTCGACGACGACTTGCGCTTTCATTAAACAAGATTGCTCAATTGCGTAAGTAAGGGCGGTTTTATCGCGTTTTAATAACACATCGATATTGACTTCAAGCCATTCGAAAAAGGTTAAATTGCAAATCAATCCATATTTGATAACTTCGGCTAAACCCGCACAAAGTTGTCGATCGTCAAGTGTATCTAAAACATCCACGTCAGCAATCACGGCTTGGGGTTGATAAAACGCGCCAATCATATTTTTACCGAGTGGATGATTTACCCCTGTTTTTCCTCCCACTGAAGAATCGACTTGTGCAAGTAACGTAGTTGGAATTTGAATAAATGCAATGCCACGTTGATAGCATGCCGCTGCAAATCCGCCCATATCCCCAATTACGCCGCCGCCTAAGGCAATTAACGTTGCGTTACGACTAAATTTTCTAACAAGTAATTGATCAAAAATTAAATTCAGCGAATCGAGCGTTTTAAATTGTTCGCCGTCACGCAAAATCACCACTTCAACTTGAAAATCGCTTAAATTGGCTAACACTTTTTGCAAATAAAGTGGCGCAATAGTTTCATTTGTGACAATCACGACTTGTTTTGATTTGATGTGATGAGTCAATAAATCAGCTTGCGCGAGTAAATTCGCACCGATATAAATCGGATAGCTACGCTCACTTAAGGCTACGGTTAATGTTTTCATGTTTTAACGTTTAATTTTGTGCTTCTTTGTAGCATTCTAAAATATGCGTAACTGCGTCTTTGCTTTGCAGCACACCCGTATCAACGATCAAATCTGCACTCGCTTTGTAAAGCGGTTCACGGATTTCGAATAAAGTTTCTAAACGTACTTTTGGATCAGCCGTATCAAGCAACGGACGATTTGAATCACGGCGCGTGCGTTCAAGCAATTTATTGACATCGCAATGCAAATACACCACAAAACCGTTTTTAGTCAGTAATTCTCGGTTTTCTTCACGCAAAATTGCTCCACCACCTGTGGCTAAAACAATGCCTTTGAGTTCAGTTAACTGAGCAATCATTTTTTGCTCACGATTACGAAAACCTTCCTCGCCTTCAAATTCAAAAATCGTTGGAATATCAACGCCTGTGCGTTCTTCAATGGCTTTGTCGCTGTCATAAAAAGGTAATTGCAACAAGCGAGCGAGTTGCCTGCCTACGGTCGTTTTCCCCGCGCCCATCAAGCCGACTAAATAAATGTTTTCTGATTGTTTCATGCGTCCTATCTTTTATAATTGTTAAATTTCAAGGTGTTGTTAATTCTGTTGCGCGGTTTCATTATCTTTAATAATTTTAGGCGTGACAAAAATTAACAGTTCTTTTTTACTATTTTTGTTTGAGCTGTTGCTAAATAAATCACCGACAAGCGGTAAATCCGCGAAAAAAGGAATTTTGTTTTTAGTAATCGAATCATTGTCTTCATACACGCCACCTAGCACAATGGTTTCGCCATCTTCAACTAAAACGGAAGTTTGAATTTCACGTTTATCTAACACTTTATTACCGTTTAAGCCCACACTTGCCGCTTCATTCACGTTATCTTTTTTAATTACCAAATTCATCAAAACTGCGCCACTTGGGGTAATTTGTGGTGTAACGTTTAATGCAAGTGTTGCGTCTTTAAAAGTCACTGTTGGTACCGAATTGTTTGTTCCTGCTCCTGCAGCAACTGAAGTAGGAAGTGTGACATAAGGCACCTGAACACCTTGGACAATATGCGCGGTGCAGCGATTCATAGTCATAACACGAGGGTTTGAAATACTTTCGCCACGACCATCTGATTGTAAGGCTTGAACTTCTAAATTCAAGACATAATCAGCACCACGCGCAAGCGTCATGCCTAATGCACCAACAGGCGTACCACCAATTGCTTCTGCGCCTAAATCAACCAGTGAATCGTTTAAAATGCCTAAAGAACCATCTGCGCTTGGCGAAGCAGAACCTTTTGTGCCTTTTCCACCAATCGCGTAACCTGTCGTGCTATCAATTGTACCTTGTTTTGCCGCGCCAAATTTTACCCCTAAATTTTTTGCAAACGTGTCATCGGCAATCACAATCCGCGATTCAATCATCACTTGTTGCACAGGCACATCGAGTTTGTGAATCAATTTTTTCACATCTTCTAATTTTTTCACGGTGTCTTTAACAATCAGCGTATTGGTGCGTGAATCGACAATTGCCGAACCACGCGGTGAGAGCAAACGATTTTCTTCAGGATTGATGCCAGAAGGAACTTGACCTTGCATACCATACATAGAATTTTGATTCATGCTTGGCATCATGGACGATGTTGAAGGTCTAATTTGTTCTGGAGCATTTACTGTCGAAGTGCCTGTTGTATTCACACTCAAGTTACTGCTATTAGCTTGATTACTCGCACCGCAAGTACCAAACGCGCCTGTATCCAATCCATTAAGTAAACTTTTAAAACTTTCTGCTTTGGCAAAGTTAATTTTAAGATACTCAGTCACCAGTGCATCAGATTTTTCAACGACTTCTTCCATTTTTTGTTGCTTTTCTTTGTAATCTTTAATTCTGTCGATTGGCGAAATTAAAATGACATTCCCCGTTTGATATTTACCTAATTCTTTCGTCATCATAATAAAATCAAGGGCTTCATCCCACGGCACATCATCGAGTTTTAAAGTGATATTGCCTGAAACATCCTCGCCTGCCACCATATTTTGCCCCGTAAATTCAGCTAAAATCGAAATTACGCTGCGAATTTCGATGTCTTGAAAATTCAGCGAAAGTCGCTCACCTGTATATTTCACGCGCGTTTTTTCTAACTTTTCTTTTTCTACATCAGTTAGTGGACGAAATTCGATAGTTAGCAAACCATCGGTTTGAAAAACAGAATAATCATAAAGTTCATTGACGGTTGTCACTGTGAGGGTCGTTTCTTGTTTTGCTGAAACGGTATCAATAAATTTTACAGGTGTTGCAAATTCAGAAACATCGAGCCTTTTTGCAAGTCCTTCAGGTAATTGGGTATTTAAAAAACTTAAAATCACTTTGCCACTTTCTTTTTTGGAATTGACCACTGTGTTTGGATTAGCAAGTGAAACTAAAATCCGTCCTTCACCTTTATCTCCACGTTTAAAATCAAAACCACTAATGGCTTGTTCTGGTAAATGTGTGGTTGCTACTTTATTTGCCGCTTGTTTTTGTGCAGGGGTTGTGATTTTGGGGGCAGGTTGGGTAATAGGTATTTCTGCTTTTGCCGCAAGGGTTGGTGTCAGTGTTAAAACGACATTGTTACCGACAGTTTTGACCTCATACGGTAACATTTCCAGCAAATTCAAAATGACGCGAACCCGTCCATCAGCTTCAATCACATACGCATTTAAAGCACTGCCTTGATTGATTGCATAAATTTTACGATTTAATCCGTTTTTAACCCCCGCAAAATCGAGAACGACTCGTGCAGGATTATCGGTTTTGAACACTTTCGGCTCAATAGCATTGCCTGATAATTCAAGCTGCACTTGCAGCCTATCGCCCGATTGTGAAGAAAAGTTAATTGCAGATAACGTCAAGGAATCTGCCGCATAATTAAACGCTGAAAGTAAAAATAGTAATCCAAAAATAAGCAGATATTTCAAGGGCAAACGTGTGATTGACATAAATTTCAGAGGGTAAAATTTTCGTTTAAATTATTCAGCAAGCACTAGCGTGGCTGCTTGTTCAATGAATCGACCAGGTTTTTTATCAGAAACAATTTCGATAAGTTCAATTTTATCTTTATCAATGCGTGTGATTTTGCCATCGTGTTCGCCCAAATAATCGCCTACTTTTACGCGATAAGTTGTGTTCTCATTTCGCACTAAACCCCATAATTGCGAGTTCATTTGCACAGTGCCGACCATTCGCATTCCGCTTAAAGAAAAGGTTTCCAGCAGCTCTTTTTTACGATTTTTATCTGGATGAATACCGTTGTCTGGTTCTTCTTCACTTTCAACTTCTTCAGGCTCTTCAATTTTGTCAACAGGTTTAAATGGGTCGCGTAATCCTTCTGTTTTTTTGTAAACGAAGGGTTCAACTGTTTGGAACTCAGGTAATGGTTTTACGGGCTGTTTAGGGCGTGCTTTGATATTGACAACATATTGTTGCAAATCAGAAAAATCACGTCCGCACGCCGTTAAATTCAGTGTAGCCACAAAAAGTAATATCGATTTATTTCGCATCATTTCGTGTATTCTCATTTTCACGGTAGGTTTTTACCGTCACTGCCATCAACATATCACTGTGTTTACCAATTTTGGTTTTGTCTAGCGGACTAATTATTAAATCGTGAATGGTCACAATACGCGGCAATGCGGCAAGTCCACTGATAAACGCACATAATTCATCGTATTCACCGATAACTTCAATGTTAATAGGTAGCTCTGAATAAAAGTCTTTAACGACAGGCGAGGCAGGTTTAAACAATTTGAATTCTAAGCCACTCGCAACACCTGTTTGAGAAATATCAATCAGCAAGCCTGCAATTTCTTCTTCTAATGGCATTTGTTTAATAATGTCATTGAGTTTTTGTTTAATCATTTTGAGTTGCTCTTGATAGGCACTCAAATTTGCCGCCTGATTATTTTTTAATTCAAAAATTGTTTTTAATTCTGCTTCTTTTTTTTCAGTGGTTTCCAAAACTTGTAGTTGATCGAGCGTGTCATAATAAAAACCCGCACCAAAAGCTGTTACGCAACAAAGCGAAATCACTAAAATTTGAACAGATTTTGACCAACTCCAAGCGTTTTTAAAATCTAATTCAATGTCGGATAAATCCAATTCGTTTAATTTTGCCAAATCCATACTATTTCACCTCTGGTAAATCAGATTGTTTGGTTTTCAAAATGAAATCGCTCAACTTATCCGAATTGCCTTTTTCTACGGTTTTATTGCTTTGAATAACATCAAGTGTAGGTGTTTTAAGCCAGGGGGAATTTTCCATTGCGCTCATAAATGCTGACACGAGCGTATTCGATTGCGATTTGCCTTCAAAAATTAAATCACGCCCTGCACGGCTTAATTTTGTAATAAATAAACCATCTGGTGTGGTTCGTGGAATTTCATCAAATAAATGTACAATTTCTGGGCGCGAGCGTTGCAAATCATGAATCACGGTAATTTTTTTAATCAAACGTGCTTTGGTTTCCTCGATATTTTTAATATCCGCAATTTGTCTATCTAAAATCGTAATTTCATTTTGTAGCATTTGATTTCGCTGCGTTTGATAATCTTGCAAACTTGAAACGTAAAAATGAACACAAGCAAATGCCACGCCTGTGAGCATCATTGAAATGGCAAAAGCATCATTGAAGGCTTTTTGTTTTTCTTGACGTAATTCTTCACGCCAAGGCAATAAGTTAATTTTTATCATGATCAAAACTCCGCAATGCTAAACCACAAGCAATTAACATTGATGGGGCATCTTTAGCTAAACTTTTTTGATTAACCCGCGAGGAAATTTCCATATTGACAAAGGGATTGGCAATATACGTCGGTACACCTAGCGTTTCAGAAACCAATTGATCAACACCGTGAATGGAAGCGCATCCGCCTGCAATAATGACGCTATCAATCGGACGGCTCGCATTTGAGGCAACGAAAAACTGAATAGATCGTTGAATTTGTTGCACCATATTTCGTTTGAAAGGTTCTAAAACGTCACTTTCATAATTATCTGGTAAACCGCCAACTTTTTTGGCAACGCCTGCTTCATCGTAACTTAGTCCATAAGCACGTTGAATATCTTCGGTCAGTTGTTTGCCACCAAAATTTTGTTCGCGGGTATAAATTGCACGGGAATTATAAAGAACGTGCAAAGTTGTTAAGTTCGCGCCAATTTCAATCACGACAACAGTTTTATCTTCTACTGAATGCGGCAACTGATTGGCAAGTAACACGAACGCATTTTCAATAGTGAAGGCTTCAATATCGACAATTTTGGCTCTTAATCCTGCAAGTTCTAGTGCAGAAATTCGATCTTCTACATTTTCTCTTCGTGATGCCGCAAGCAAGACATTGACACGATTTGAATCAATTTCATTTGTGCCTTCAAGCTGAAAATCAAACATCACGTCATCAATACTAAACGGTATGTATTGTTCGGCTTCAATCATGATTTGCTCAACCATTTCATCATCGGTTAAGCCAGCGGGGAGAGTAATCAATTTAGTAATCACTGATGAGCCACCAACCGCGACAGCAGCTTGTTTTAGATGCGTACCAGAACGGTCAACGGCTTTTTTAATGGCCTCGCCAATGATTTGCACGTTAGTAAGTTGTTTATCAACAACAGCGTCACGCGGCAGTGGCGCGACCATATAACTTTCTATTTTATAGCGATTACCGTGTTTGCTAAATTCGAGCAACTTTACAACGGTTGTTGTAATGTCAATCCCAAGCACGGCATTTGTTTTTTTTCGAAAAGTCGGCAGTTCCAAATTGAAATCAAATTTAAAACTGGGTTTTGCATGGAGTTTTTCTTTTAACCAATTCATGATTTTTCTTTGTAGAGACGCGATTTGCGTCAGTTGCAAAAGTTATGTTTAGACGCAAAAAGCGTTTCTACGAGTGTCAAATCACGAAAATTAGTTTTTTATCACGCTAATTTCCCGTGACACTGTTTATATTTCAAACCTGAACCACAAGGGCAAGGATCATTGCGTCCAACACTGTCATTGCTAAAACTGGTTGGCATTTCAACAAATGTTGGCTGCTCCGTGTCGGCAATTGCCGCTAAATGTTCGCCACCATGTTCAACCTCATGCGATGGAATTTGCGCGGAAATTGACGATTGCTTAAAATCTGAATCGTATTCACTGTGCATTTCGCCTGCATTCATGGGAATCTTGAACAGTAAACCAACCACTTCAAATTTAATCGTTTCGAGCAAACTAGTGAACATTTCAAACGCTTCACGCTTGTATTCTTGTTTTGGGTCTTTTTGCGCGTAGCCTCTAAAATGAATGCCTTGACGCAAATAATCCATCGCTGTTAAATGTTCTTTCCAGTTGTGATCAAGCGCACGCAACATGAAAGTTTTCTCGATATTTCGCATCGTTTTCTCACCAATCGATTCTTCTTTTTGACGGTGATTTTCTTCCAAAATGGCGATGATTTTTTGACGCAACCCTTCTTCTTGCAGTTTTTTATTTTCATCTAGCATTTTTTGTACCGCACACTCAACGCCAAATTCCAGGCGAATATGCTCTTCTAAATCTGCAATCCGCCATTGATCAACCATTGTGCGTGCTGGAATGTAGAGCGTAATCATGTTATTGACTACGTCTTGACGAATCGCGGTGATGATTTCTGAAATATCCTCCGCTTCCATAATTTCACTGCGTTGCGCGTAAATTACCTTACGCTGATCATTTGCTACGTCGTCGTAAGCAAGAATTTCTTTGCGGATGTTGAAGTTGTGTGCTTCCACTTTGCGTTGTGCGTTTTCAATCGAACGTGTGACCCAAGGATGTTCGATGGCTTCACCGTTCCCCATGCCGAGTTTTTGCATCAAGCCTGCAACGCGCTCTGATGCGAAAATTCGCATCAAATCATCTTCGAGTGATAAAAAGAAACGACTTGAACCTGGATCGCCTTGACGACCACTGCGACCGCGTAATTGGTTGTCGATACGGCGTGATTCGTGACGTTCAGAACCAATGACATGCAAACCACCGCTTGCTACAACGGCGTTATGACGGTCAAGCCACGCACCGCGCACTTTATCTTTTTGTGCTTGCGGAGCATCGGCTCCGAGCGCGTGCAATTCGGCTTCTAAATTACCGCCGAGAACAATATCCGTTCCGCGTCCCGCCATATTGGTCGCAATTGTGACCGCATACGGTTGACCTGCTTGCTCAATAATATGCGCCTCGCGTTCATGTTGCTTCGCGTTTAAAACTTCGTGTTTGATGCCTTTTTGCATAAGCAAGTTTGACAATAATTCTGAATTTTCAATGGATGTGGTACCGACCAAAACAGGCTGTCCACGGCTGACACATTCTTCAATATCGCGCACAATTGCTTCGTATTTTTCTTTCGCCGTTAAAAACACGACATCGCCTAAATCGCGGCGAATCATATTTCGATGCGTAGGAACAACAACGACTTCTAAACCATAAATCTTATTTAATTCAAACGCTTCAGTATCTGCCGTTCCCGTCATTCCTGAAAGTTTTTCGTATAAACGGAAATAATTCTGGTAAGTAATGGAAGCGAGGGTTTGATTTTCGTTTTGAATTCTAACGCCTTCTTTGGCTTCGATGGCTTGATGCAAGCCTTCTGACCAACGGCGACCTGGCATGGTACGTCCTGTGAATTCGTCCACAATGACGATTTGATCATCTTTGACAATATATTCAACGTCACGTTTAAACAAGGAATGGGCGCGTAACGCGGCGTTCATGTAGTGCATTAAACGCAAATTATGTGGGTCATATAAACTTGTGCCTTCATGAATTAAACCGTGTTCAGCGAGCAAACGTTCAATATTTTCATGACCTTCTTCGGTGAGATGAATTTGTTTTGATTTTTCATCAACTGAAAAATCTCCCGCCTCACCTTCTTTTTCTTGTTTTTTGAGGTGCGGAATGATTTCGTTGATGCGAACGTATAATTCACTCGTATCGTCGGTAGGTCCTGAGATGATGAGCGGTGTTCTAGCTTCATCGATCAAAATTGAATCTACTTCATCTACAATCGCAAAATGCAAGTCCCGTTGCACTTTGTGTTCAAGCGTGAATGCCATGTTGTCGCGTAAATAATCAAAACCAAATTCGTTATTCGTACCGTAAGTAATGTCACAGTTATAAGCGGTGCGGCGTTCATACGCTTCCATTTGGCTTAAAATTACGCCTGTTGTGAGTCCCAAAAAGTTGAACAACTTGCTCATGGTTTCGCAATCGCGTTTTGCCAAATAGTCATTCACGGTGACAACGTGTACGCCTTTTCCTGGCAAAGCATTTAAATACGCGGCTAGCGTTGCCATGAGCGTTTTACCTTCGCCTGTTCGCATTTCAGCAATTTTGCCGTTGTGCAAAATCATCCCACCGATAAGCTGCACATCAAAATGGCGCATGTCAAAAACCCGTGATGACGCTTCGCGCACGGTAGCAAAAGCTTCAGGTAATAAATGATTCAATTTCTCGCCGCTTTCTAAACGATCACGAAATTCTTGCGTTTTTGCTTGCAGAGCCTCATTAGAGAGTTTTTCGTACGCCGAAGACAGTGCGTTGACTTTTTTAACTAATACCCTTTTTTTCTTAATCAGCCTGTCGTTGCGGCTACCTATAACGAGTTTGACGAGTTTGCCCAGCATACTTTTTTCCAATGTGAATTAAGTGGTGAATTTAGTGAAAGTTCAGTAAAAGCGTGCGATTATATACTGTCTAGCAGGTTAGTTACAGCTGTTGCAACGTAAAGTAGATTCTCAAATATGACTAAAGCCTTTTGTTCTAACAACGATTTTTCAGCGCAATTTTTAACCGCAGAGTTAAATTCTGCTGTGCAAAATCAACTTAATATGCACGTTTTAATCAGCATCACTGATGTAAACGGGGTGATTTTGTATGCAAACGAAAAATTTTGTGCCGTATCAGGTTATAACCAAAATGAATTGATTGGTAAAAACCATAACATTGTGAATTCGGGACATCATGATAAAGCCTTTATTGCGGATGTTTGGGACACCATTTCAAATGGTAAAACCTGGCATGGACAATTTTGTAATCGGAAAAAAAACGGTGAACTTTATTGGGTCGATAGCACGATTGCACCACTTTTAGATGTTAAAAATAGACCTTATCAATACCTTTCCATTCGCTGCGATATTACAGAACAAAAAAACTCAGAATTAAAATTACTCACTCTCAAACAAGGTTTGGAAGCGAGTAATGAAATGGTCTTAATTAGTAACGCACAAGGCTTCGTTGAATACACAAATCCTGCTTTTCATCGTTTAAGTGGTTGGACTGCCGAGCAAACCATTGGACATGCCCCTTCATTTCTGGATAGTGAAAATGTTAATCAAGAAGTGCTTGCTGAAATGTGCCAAACGCTAAAGCAAGGCAAATCTTGGTCTGGCAGACTTTTAAATCGGCGGCAAATTGTCGAACATAATCAAAATGTTGAAATAAAAACGGTTGATTATTGGGCAGCAGTCAATATCACGCCGATTTTAAAATCAAACGGTGAAATTAGCGGTTATGTCCAAATTCAACGTGATTGCAGTGTGAATGTGGCGCGTGAAGAAAGTCTACGCTGCGAAAATGCTGATAAAGCTGCACGTCTTGCTATCGCACAAGCTCTGCAACAACCTGAACCGTTAAAAAAGCGTTTTACCCAAGTTTTGAAATTACTGTTTGAATTAGAAGCCTTTAACTTGCAACGAAAAGGCGGCATTTTTTTAAAAAGCACGGATGAAAAATTTTTAAATTTGTTTGTCTTGCACGGGCATTTTAGTGACGATTTTTTTAAACGTGAACAAAGCATCGCGCTCGGTGTGGGAATTTGTGGCAAAGCGGCAACGATTACAGAAATTACGGTTGCAAACGAATGTTTTTGTGAAGCGCGTTATGTTGAAGAATTTGCTGAAAATGACATTCACGGACATTACATCGTGCCGCTAACTTGCGCTGAAAAGATATTAGGCGTGTTGTTTTTGTACACCGATAAACATCCTATTCAAAACAGTGCGCGATTAGGAATGCTCAAACAAGTTGGGGAAATGATGGCGTTAGCGTTGCTGCAAAAACAAGCGCAACTCGCATTGTCACAATCGCGTGATGCGGCAATTAAAATGGCTGAAATGAAGTCAGAATTTTTGGCAAATATGAGCCACGAAATTCGCACTCCGATGAATGGCATTTTAGGAATGCTAGATTTACTTAGCGATACGCGCTTAACGTCTGAACAAGCTGATTTAGTTCACACGGCGGCAAATTCAGCGGAATCGTTACTTACGATTCTGAATGATATTTTAGATTTCTCGAAACTCGAAGCGCACAAACTCACCTTAGAAAGCATTGAATTTCATTTACCCGCACTCGTTGAAGATGTTGGCACACTACTTTCAAGTCATGCTAGTGATAGACAAATCGAACTCACCTGTTTTTTGCCTGCGAATTTGCCCATTTTGTGGTTAGGCGATCCGACACGCTTAAGGCAAATTTTGACAAATTTAGTTGGGAATGCACTGAAATTTACCCAGCAAGGCGAAGTGAATGTGCGCGTGATGCAAACCACTAGCGCGGATGGACAAACGCATTGCCGTTTTGAAGTGCAAGACAGCGGGATAGGTATTTCGCCAGAACAACAATTACAATTATTTAAACCTTTTACACAAGCCGATTCTTCCACCACGCGCAAATTTGGCGGTACGGGTTTAGGACTTTCAATTTGCAAAAGTTTAGTCGAAATGATGGGGGGCGCCATTGGCGTTGAAAGTGTCGTGGGGCAGGGCGCAACGTTTTGGTTTGATTTACCACTATCTCCCGCATTACAACAACCGCCAGGATTACCGAATTATTTTTCAGGAACGCGCGTATTGTTAATTGAAGCAAATGCGACTAATCGGGAAATTTTTACACATCATTTGCAAGCCTGGCAATGTAGCGTACAAACGGAAAATTCAGGTAACGCAGGATTATTAGAGCTTGAAATTGCCGCGCTTAGTGATACGCCTTACGATGTAGCAATTATCGATTTACATTTACCTGATATGGATGGACGTGACGTGGCGCGTGCAATGAGTGCGAATCCACTCCTAAGCCACACGCCACGTCTGTTGCTTTCTGCTAGTGGTTTTATTGGCGAAACAGAGCAGCACAGTTTAGGTTTTTCGTATTGTTTATTTAAACCTATTCGTACTGAACAACTATTTAACGCGCTTTGGAATACGCTAACTAACGCGCCACAAATTTTGACTACTATTCGCTCCGAAATCAGTTACGAAGATTTTCGAGATAAACACATTTTAGTTGTCGAAGATAATGCGATTAACCAGAAAGTAATCATTGCCGCGTTGGCGCGATTTAACATTACGCCTGATGTGGTTGAAAATGGAGCGCAAGCGTTAGAGCGTTTAAAAAATACCTGTTACGATTTGATTTTAATGGATTGCCAAATGCCTGTGATGGATGGTTACGAAACGACGCGCCAGTTACGCGCACAAGAAAATGAACGTTTTTGTGATAATGCGATTCCAGTTATCGCACTCACTGCACATAATTCAAACTTGGAACGCGAAAAATGTTTAGCTGCTGGCATGAATGATTATTTGAGCAAACCATTTAATCGGCATACATTTAATAAAATGCTCACAACATGGCTAAAATCGACGCTAACCGAGCCTTTACAATCGCAGCCAGAAACAAGCAAACAGAGCGGTGCGACATTGATTTGGAATGAAGCAGCGACTATTGCACAATTGGATGGAGATAAAGAATTATTAGCTGAAATGATAGCGTTATTTTTAGAGCAGGTTCCAGAATTACTAGAAACACTGAATACACTGCTACAAAACGACGATTTTGCAGTATTGGCTGATAGCGCACATTCGCTCAAAGGAATGGTGAACCATTTTTATGCTAAAGCATTAGCCGTTAAAATAGGCATTTTGGAAAATGCGGCACGAGAAAATAAAATTGCCGATTTTGAAGCCATGATAAATGATATTAGCAGTGCAACCATGCAGTTAATTGATGTTTTAACTCACTATAAAAACAGAGAAAACACCTTATGAATCAAAAATTTAATTTTCATGAATTAAAAACATCTAATCGTTTGCCGTCGCCCTCTGGCACTGCGCTTGAAATTATGAAGTTGTTGCAACGCGATGATGCTGAAATTGCTGACGTAACTAAATTGGTCAAACTCGATCCTGCACTAACTGGGCGCGTTTTGCAATTTGCAAATTCTGCTGCTTCAGGTTCGCATCGTTCAATTACTAACATAGCCGATGCCATTATGATGATGGGCATGGCAGCAGTAAAAAACTTTGCGCTCACGCTTTCATTGGTTGGAAATGACAGTTACAACCGTTGTCCAAATTTTGATTATCCAGCATATTGGTCAAAATCGCTGGCAACAGGCGTTGCAATTAGCGGTTTAAGTGCGCGTGAGCGTGTTATTAGTGCAGAAGAAGCCTTCACGTTAGGCTTATTGCTCGATATTGGACGTTTAGCTTTAGCAACCGCTTGGTCAGAAAGTTACGGCGATTGTATTGCACAAGCAAAAAATGACACGGAATTACAAAAATTAGAACAAGAGCAGTTTGCAATTACCCACAATTCTTTAACTGTGATGTTACTTGCAGATTGGGGTTTTTCAGATTTATTTATCGAAGCCATTAAACTGAGCTTTGACCCGCTTGGAGAAAGTTTGTCAAAAGCTAATCGTTTGGCACGGCAATTGGTTTTTTCACGGCAAATTGCAAATTATTGTTTAGCTGATGAAACGTATCGACAAACACTTTTACCGAATTTAGTCATTGAAGCGGCACATCATTCATTTGATGAATCAGAATTAGGTCAATTTCTAAGTCAAATGATTCTTCAGTGGGAAGAATGGGGAAAAAATATCAATGTGAAAACCGATATTCGTTTGTCTTCACCAGATGCCGAAGCGAGTAAAAACTTATTATCGGGTTTAAATATCCTTGTAGTAGATGACGATGTGATGATGCTCGCGCGTTTATCAAAACAACTCACCGCCGCTGGGCATCGAGTCGCCGCGTGTAAAGATGGGGATAGTGCGCTCAAATATGCACTTGAACACAAACCTGATTTGATTATTACCAATTGGCACATGAAACCAATGGACGGCATTGAACTCTCAAAAACATTGCATTCGTCAACGTGGGGTAGTTCGATTTATATCATCATGCTGACGGCAACTGAAGAAGAAAGCGCGTTGATTGAAGCGTTTAATGCAGGCATTGATGATTACGTTACTACGCCAATTAGTTTAAAAGTGCTGTTAGCGCGAATTAGAGCGGGACAACGCATTATTACTTTGCAACAAGAAGTTGAAAAAGAACGTAAAGATTTACAACGTTATATTGCAGAACTTGCTGTTGCCAATCGCCGCTTAGAACTCATGGCAAATACGGACGTTTTGACAGGGCTTTCAAACCGTCGTTATTCACTTAATCGTTTAGAACAAGAATGGGCTAGCGCACAACGTAATCATCGTCCCTTGAGTGTAATGATGCTGGATTTAGATCATTTCAAATCTGTCAACGATACGTTAGGACACGATGCGGGTGATTTGGTACTCATTCATGTTGCAAAAATTATGAAAAAATGTGCGCGAGCTACTGACATTCCTTGTCGTTTAGGCGGGGAAGAATTTTTAGTCATTTTGCCAAATACTGAAGCAAAAGAAGCTCTTTTGCTTGCAGAAAGGCTGCGTAAAACCGTTGAGGCTAATCAAGTTGAAAATGTGCCTTTGCAAAAACCAACGACCGTAAGTATTGGCGTTGCCTGTTCAAATGACGGCAAACCAAGTTGGAAAGAGTTAATCACGCTCGCTGATGGCGCGTTGTATGAAGTTAAACGTGAAAAACGTAACGCGGTAAAACTTGCCAAATAAATTCATTTTTACGAATCGTCGGTTTCATCAGCCAGTTTAATCAACTGTTTTTTAAGTGTTTCTAATTCGGCAAGCGTTTTAGCGCGAATCGTTGCATGAGCAATTTTTCGACCTTTGCGTGGAGCCTTGCCGTACAAATGTAAATGTACGTTTGGAATTTTTAACATTTCTTCACTATCAGGTTTGCCACCGATGAAATTCACCATTGCCACATAATCAACCGCCTGCGTTGAACCGAGTGGTAAATCTAAAATTGCTCGCAGATGATTTTCAAATTGACTGGTTTGCGCTCCTTCAATTGTCCAATGCCCCGAATTATGCACACGCGGTGCAAATTCATTGGCAATCAATTCGCCGTTCACTTCGAATAATTCTAACGCTAGCACGCCAACATATTTCAACGCTGTCATTAAGCGCGTGACATAATCTTGCGCTTTTTCTTGCATTGGGTCATTGTGCAAACTTTGTGAAACACGCAAAATTCCACCTTTATGCACATTTTCAGAAAGTGGATAAAACGCCAATTCCCCTGAAACGCTACGCACCGCAACGATTGAAATTTCGCGCGAGAATTTCACAAAACCTTCCACCACCGCAGGCAAACCATCTAGTTTTTGCCATGCACTTTTTAAATCCGCTGAAGATTTCAAAACAGATTGTCCTTTACCGTCATAACCTTGGGTGCGTGTTTTTAAAATCGCTGGATAACCGATTGTTTCCATTGCATTTTGCAAACTCTCAAACGTAGTAATGTCGTGATAAGGTGCGGTTGGAATACCTAATTCATTTAAAAAATCTTTTTCAATTAAGCGGTCTTGCGCGACAGCAAGAGCTTTAGGGGAAGGATAAACTTGCGTGTGAGCTTCTAAAAAATTTGCGACTTTGGCAGGGACATTTTCAAATTCATAAGTGACCACATCCGCGCGTTTTGAAAGTTCCGCAAGCAAATTTTCATCTTCATAATCACCGTGTAAATGTGAACCCAAAGTTGTGGCACACGCGCTAATAGAAGGGTCTAAAAAAACAAAACGTACGCCTAACGGATAACCCGCTAGTGCAATCATACGGGCAAGTTGCCCACCACCTAAAATGCCAACTTTCATGTCAAAAATCCTCTTTTAAAAATTTTATTAGGAACGGCTGATTTCTGCCGAATTTTTACTGTTTCTAAAAATAAGCGGTTTTTCAGTTTCTGACAACGCTTGTTTTCGTGCTGATACAAGTAAGTCATCAATGACGCTATGTTTTGGCGATTTGCTACAAACAGGGTCAGTTGCATTCGCGTCACCCGTGAGCAAATATGCTTGGCAACGACAACCACCAAAATCTTTTTCTTTTTCATCACAACTGCGACAAGGTTCTTGCATCCATTCAAAACCACGAAAGAAATTAAACGCTTTTGAATCATTCCAAATTTCGCTGACGCTAAAATCATTTACATTCGGGCATTCAAAATTCGGCAATTCTCGCGCCGAATGACACGGCAATGCTACGCCATCTGGTGCAATTGTTAAAAATGTTGTTCCCCAACCATTCATACATGCTTTGGGACGGTCTTCGTAAAAATCTGGCACAACGTAATAAATTTTCATTTTGCCTGCGACTTTTTCTTTGAAGGCTTGGGCAACGGCTTCAGCTGTTTCAAATTGTTCTTTAGTCGGCAAAAGCAAATCGCGATTAACATGCGCCCAACCGTAGTATTGGGTGTTAGCCAATTCTAAATAATCAGCTCCCAATGCTTCTGCCATTGCCAAGATTTCAGGCATTTGATGAATGTTTTCACGATGAAGCACTACGCACAATACCATCGGATAACCGTGTTTTTTAACCAATCGTGCGACTTCTTGTTTGTGTTCAAACGATTTTGTCCCTGCAATATGATCGCTAAGTTCTTGCGAGCTGGCTTGAATACTGACTTGAATGTGGTCAAGTCCAGCCGTTTTGAGTTGCATAATTTTTTCTTCGGTCAGTCCATAACCTGAAGTAATCAAATTCGAGTAATAACCCAATTCACGCGCGTACTGCACCAATTCCACTAAATCAGGACGTGTGAGCGGTTCGCCACCTGAAAAACCGAGTTGAACCGCGCCCATTTTTCGTGCTTGCGATAAAACCCGTTTCCAGTCGTCGGTACTCAGTTCGCTTTTATAATTCGGATAATCGAGCGGATTTGAGCAATACGGACATTGCAACGGGCAGGAATAAGTTAGCTCTGCAAGCAACCAACGTGGCGGGGTAATTTTTCGTTCAGTCATTTGACTTACTCTTTTGTCCATTCTTGCAAAATTTCAATCATTGCTTTCGCCTGTTCAACACTAGAAATGTTGAATTTCGATTTTGCTTGATATTTACCTTCGCGTTTTTGGTAACGGCGAATGGTGAATTTATCGTCTCCATATTCGCCTTTAGCATTGTTCCATTCTTTGTAACGGAACATCAGTGTTGCCCATGCGCCTTTCGTTAGCACTTTTTTATCGAGTTCTTTAACTGTAGTGACACCGTTATCAACGTATTCGATGGTTAATTCTTCTACTGTTTCTGCCATTTTTCACCTCAAATTTAAGCAAACGGACTTTCTAAAACAATCGTTTCATCGCGTTCTGCGCCTGTCGAAATAATGGTGATTTTTACGCCCACCAATTCTTCCAAACGACGAATATATTTTTTTGCGTTTTCAGGTAAGTCATCGTAATTAGTTACGCCTTCTGATTTTTCTGACCAGCCGTCCATTTCTTCAATCACAGGCACGCATTTTTCGTAAGAATCCGCGCCAAGCGGTGCAACTTCAACGATTTTGCCGTCGATGTTGTAAGCGGTGCAAATACCGATTTTTTCTAAGCCGTCGAGTACGTCTAATTTGGTTAAACAAATGCCACTTAAACTGTTGAGTTGTGCCGATTTACGCATTGCAACGGCATCAAACCAACCTGTGCGACGTTTGCGCCCCGTTGTTGCACCGAATTCAAAACCTTTTACACCCAAATGTTCGCCGTTAGCATCGAATAATTCGGAAGGAAATGGACCATTTCCAACGCGGGTTGAATAGGCTTTTGTGATGCCTAAAACGTAATCAAAATTTAATAAGCCAATGCCGCTACCTGTTGCCGCGCCGCCTGCTGTGGTACTTGATGATGTCACATAAGGGAATGTGCCATGATCAATATCGAGTAACGCACCTTGTGCGCCTTCAAAAAGTAAATTTTCATCGCGTTTTTGTGCTTCGTAAAGCAATTCGCTCACGTCAGTCATCATGGGTTTGAGTTGTTCACCCAAACGCAAGGTTTCTTTTAACACGTCGTCGAAATTCACAGGTTCAGCTTTGTAATAATTCACCAACATGAAATTGTGATATTCGACTAATTCTTTCAATTTTTCGGCGAATGTTTCAGCATTTAACAAATCGCCAGCACGCAAACCGCGTCGACCAACTTTATCTTCATACGCAGGACCAATCCCGCGTCCAGTTGTGCCAATCGCTTTGCCGCCGCGAGCTTTTTCGCGTGCTTGGTCGATGGCAATGTGAATTGGCAAAATCAACGCACACGCTTCACTAATTTGTAAACGGTTGCGAACCGAAAGCCCTGCATTTTCCAACACCTCGATTTCGTGAAATAACGCCTCGAGCGATAAAACAACACCGTTACCGATTAAACATTTCACGTTGTCGCGCAAAATTCCTGACGGAATTAAATGCAAAACGGTTTTTTGTCCGTTGATTACAAGCGTATGACCCGCATTGTGTCCGCCTTGAAAGCGAACAACCGATGACGCTTGTTCAGTCAATAAATCGACCAATTTACCTTTGCCTTCGTCACCCCATTGTGTGCCGATAACAACTACATTTTTTGCCATGATGATTCCAAAGTTTTAATCAATTAGAAAGAGGTGTGACAACCCAGTTTTTCTGGGCATCTTGCGTTAAAACAGCAGTACAATTTAATGCTTTTGCGCCGCCAATTTGATTTGGTAATTGTTGCACAACAGCACGATTTTGAGCGCGTAAATCGCGAATAGTTTCGCATAAACTCACATCATCAACACACGGTGCAAAAATCAATTCGCGTTCTGGTTGTTCAATGTCATTTTGTTTGTTGAGCGCGGTTAAAATTTTCAAATCCGCACTAAAACCTGTTGCGGGACGTTCACGACCAAAAATTGCGCCGATATTGTCATAACGTCCTCCGCGTGCAATTTCTTTACCGATTGACGGCACAAATGCGGCGAAGACAATGCCTGTGTGATAGTGATAACCGCGTAATTCGGCTAAATCAAAACTGATTGAAAGTGAGGGAAAATAACGCGCTAAAGAAGTTGAAATGGCATCTAAATCATCTAAGGCTTTTTGAGCATTTGCCGATTTAAATAGTTCGCGTGCTTTTGCCAAAACGGTTTTGTCGCCGTTTAATTCAGGCAATTTGAGCAATGCCGTTTTTAAATCAGTCGTTAAATGGTAACTTTCAAGCAAGTCTTTTAATTCTGGACGCGCTTTGCGTTGCAAAACATCAAATAATTCGCTTTCTTGTGCTTGCGTCAAATCCGCTTCTTCTGCCAACGCGCGATAAATTCCAACGTGTCCTAAATCTAAATGCACATTCAAAACACCTGAAACCGCAAGCATTTCCAGCATTAAACGAATTACTTCTAAATCGCTTTCTTTGCCTGCGTGACCATAAAGCTCTGCGCCAATTTGCATCGGAGTGCGGGATTTTTCTAGCGCGTCGCCGCGTGTGTGCAAAATCGTCCCGACATAACACAAACGAGTTGGATGTTCGTGTTTCAAATTATGCGCGTCAATTCTAGCGACTTGTGGAGTCATATCGGCGCGAACACCGAGCATTTTGCCGCTGATTTGGTCGGTTAATTTGAAGGTTTGCAAATCGAGTTCGTGTGCTGAACCTGTGAGCAAAGAATCTAAAAAATCGACAAACGGCGGTACGACTAATTCATAACCCCAGTTTTCAAAGGTTTGCAGTAGTTTTGCACGCAGAATTTCTAAACGTCGCGCTTCGTTGGGAAGTAATTCATCGATGCCTTCAGGCAAAAGCCAAGCATTATTTTGTTGCATTTTTTTTCCATTCAAACAAAACGCCCCAAAAACGGAGCGTTTATTTTTTCAAAAACTAAATGTGATTTTACGGTTATTTCTTACTTTTAAAATACTGGAAGAAATCCGAATTAGGTTCTAACACGAGCGTGCTGGAATTTCCAAAGGTCTTTTTATACGCATTCAAACTGCGGTAAAACGTAAAGAATTCGCTGTCTTGATTGTAGGCTTTAGCATAAATTTCAGCGGCAGTTGCATCACCTTCACCGCGCAATTTTTCAGCATCACGATACGCATTGGCAAGCGTTACAACACGTTGTCTGTCTGCATCAGCGCGAATTTTTTCAGCGGCCTCTGCGCCTTCTGAGCGAAATTCACGCGCGACGCGCTCACGTTCTGCTTCCATACGGCGAAATACGGAACTGCTCACTTCTTCAGGTAAATCGATACGCATCACTTGTACGTCAACAATTTCTAAGCCCAACGCCGCAGCGGGTGCTGTGACGTTTTTAATTAAAATATCACGAATTTCACTGCGATCCGTTGAAACTAACTGTTTGATATTGCGTTTGCCAAATTCGCCGCGAAATAAATCTTTCACGATTTGATCTAAACGTAAATTCGCTTGGTCAATATCGCCCGCAACAACGGTATAAAACGTTTTTACGTCGCCAATTTTCCATTTTACGAATGAATCTACGATAACGTTTTTCTTTTCGGCGGTTAAAAAACGTTCGGGCTTTGAATCCATAGTTTGAATTCGCGCGTCGAAATGTTTGATGTTGTTAATCAATGGCAATTTAACGTGCAAACCTGGTGTGTAATCGTCTTTGACGATTTCACCGAGTTGAAATTTAATGGCTTTTTCGGTTTCGTTGACGGTGAAAACACTCATCATGCCGACTAAAAAAACGCTCGCTACGCCTAATACGATTTGATTTGAATTCATTTTAACGTCCTCTCATATCGTTTTGACGACCGCGAATTGTTGAATGCTCAAGGCTTGGCACAGAAATGGGTGCATTGGTATTTTGTGGAATAACAGGTTGTTGTTCAACCGTTGCCGACGAAACGTGCGGCGCATTGACAACGGGGGCATTTGCATTGGGTGGCGGAATCATTTTGTCGAGCGGCAAATACATCATGTTATTGCCATTTTTAACATCGACAATCACGTTGTTGGTACTACTTAAAACGGATTCCATCGCATCAATATACAACCGTTTGCGTGTCACATCAGGAGCTTTTGTGTATTCGGTTAAAAGCTGTGAAAAACGACTTGTTTCACCTTGCGCTTGAGCAATCACTTGTTCTTTATAACCTTCGGCTTCTTGCGTTTTACGCGCCGCCGCACCGCGAGCTTTGGGAATCACATCGTTTGCGTAGGCTTGCGCTTCATTGATTAAACGCTGTTCATCTTCACGCGCTTTAATCGCATCGGCAAACGCATTTTGCACTTGTTCAGGCGGTTGTGCGTCTTGCAAATTCACGCTGGTGACTTGAATCCCAGAATTATAACTATCCATCACATTTTGAATTTCGGCTTTAATTTGCGCGACGATTTCACTGCGTCCTTCGGTTAAAACAAAATCCATCGTGCTACCACCGATTACGCCACGTTGTGCGCTTTCCGTAACGTGTTTTAAGGTTGCGGCTGGATTTGCGACGTTAAAAATAAAGGCTTTGGCATCTTTAACTTGATATTGAACCGCTAAACGCACATCCACATAATTTTCGTCTTTGGTCAGCATTAACGCTTCTTTGGGAACAGAACCGCCATTTACTAAATCACCGCTACCATTGCTGCGATAACCGACTTCAATAAAACGTTGTTGTTTAACGTTCACTAAATTAACTTGTTCAATCGGGGCGGGTAAATGCCAATTTAAACCAGCTTGTGTCGTGGCAGAGTATTTACCAAAACGGGTTTCAACGCCGTGATTTCCTTCATCAACAATATAAAAACCTGTTAAGCCCCAAATAAGCGTTGCACCGACAGCAACTAAACCCAAACCTTTAAGAGAGTTTCCCGAAAAACCGTTGCCGTTTTCACCATTCCCACCGCTATTACCGAAGATTTTTTCGAGTTTAGATTGTAACGCTTTAATGGCTTCATCTAATTCTGGAATATCATCATTGCTTGCTTTACCGCTCCACGGATCTTTTTTTCCACTACCAGGTTCATTCCACGACATAATTTTTTCCGTTTTTTGATAAATTTTAAGTTAAACCGATTAGGTCGTATTTTTGTGATAAATTTTTTGCACTAAGTTATAAAACCAGCGTGGTCGAAATGAAACCACAAACATAAGTCCTATTCCTGAAATCGGTACAGGTCCTACTTCTAAAATGGTGATGAGTAACAAGGCAAATAAACACAAAAGGCGCAACAGCAAATTGCGAAACGATACGGGACAGTTCATAGCTCATATTGCGTATCGGTCATTCATTTAAGTTGAGCTATTCTAAAGAGGCGGGCGATAAGGTTCAAGGCAAAACTTTTATATAATGCGTGATTTTGCAATCTGTCGTGCGAAAATAAACATAATTTTTATTTTGGAATCAAAAATGACATGAATTACCAATTTTTTGCCACTACGCCTAAAGCTCTTGAAGGCATTTTAACCGACGAATTACGCTCGCTTGGCATTACGCAACTTAAAGCGACAACAGCAGGCGTTGCTTTTTCAGGTGATTTAGAAAGTGCGTATCGTGTTTGTTTATGGTCACGAGTGGCGAATCGCGTTTTATTGGTTTTAAGTACGTTCGATGTGCGTAGCCAAGACGATTTATATCGCGCAGTGCAACAAATCAATTGGTTTGAACATTTCAATGCAGACGGTAGTTTTGTCGTTTCATTTAGTTCAAAAAATTCCAACGTAATTACAAATAGTCATTTTGGCGCGTTAAAAGTCAAAGATGCGATTGTTGACCAAATGCGTGCAAAGTTCGGCGTACGCCCAAGTATCGACACGCAGCACCCAAACTTAAGAATTAACGTGCATTTAAACGGTGAAAAAGCCGAATTGAGTTTAGATTTATCGGGCGAAAGTTTGCATCGTCGCGGTTATCGAGATGTCAGTATCGAAGCCCCGATGAAAGAAAATTTAGCGGCGGCAATGTTGTTGCGTTGTGGTTGGCAAAAATTGGCAGAGCAGGGCGCATCTTTACTTGACCCAATGTGTGGTTCAGGAACATTACTTTTAGAAGCAGCAATGATTGCCGCAGATGTTGCGCCTGCTTTGGGACGTGAGTATTTTGGCTTTTTAGGTTGGAAAAAACATGACAAAGAATGCTGGCAAAAATTAAGACGTGATGCGGAATGGCGCAAAATCGTCGGCATCAAAAAATTACCGATGATTGTCGGGTTTGATAAAAATAAAAACACGATTCACACGGCATTAAAACACGTTGCCAATGCTGGTTTAGAAGGCAAAATTCACATTGAACGTCGCGATATTGCTGATGCAAAGCCGCCTGCAAGTTGGCAAAAAGGATTGGTTGTTTGTAATCCACCTTACGGCGAACGTTTAGGCGATGAAGCCGAAACCGCCGTTTTATATGAACAATTCGGGCAAACTTTGAAAAACAATTTTTTAGGTTGGCAAGCGGCGTTAATTATCAGTAATCCAGAGTTAGGTTTTCGGTTAGGAATTCGCTCGCAAAAACCGATTACCTTATTCAATGGCGCGTTGGAATGTCGATTGTTGCGGTTGAACATTGAGGAAAAAGCATTTTTTATTCCGAAAGAAAAAACCTTTGAATCTCGAATTGAAGAAACTCCGATTGAATCGCGTATTGAGCAAATTGCCGAAATTATCGAAGAAAATACCGAGCAATTTACCGCGCCGATGTTTGCAAATCGCTTGCAAAAGAATTTCAAAAAAATGGCGAAATGGGCAAAGCAAAATCAAGTTTTTGCTTACCGCGTTTATGATGCGGATCTGCCTGAATACGCGGCGGCAGTTGATGTTTATCAATGCGAAAAAACATGGGTAGTTGTGCAAGAATATCAATCCCCAAAAAGTATTGATGAAGAAAAAGCCAATGCCCGTTTAGCGGGTTTAATCGCTGAAATTCCACACGTTTTAAATGTGCCGAAAGAACACGTTTTACTCAAAATTCGTCGCAAACAACGCAACACCGACCAATATGAAAAACAAGCCGATTCGGATGTTTTCCATGAAATTGTCGAAGGCGGTTGCAAGTTGCTGGTGAATTTTGAGAATTATTTAGATACGGGATTATTTTTAGACCACCGTCCGATTCGTCTGCAAATTCAAAAAGAAGCGAAAGGCAAACGGTTTTTAAATTTATTTGCTTACACGGGAAGTGCGACCGTTCATGCGGCAGTCGGTGGCGCGAGCGTGACGACAACCGTTGATATGTCGAACACTTATTTGCAGTGGGCAAAAGATAATTTAGCGTTAAATCAAACAACGGGAAGACATGAGTTTATTCAAGCCGATTGCGTTGAATGGCTAGCAAAAGAAGCTAAAACCGCTGCGCGGCAATACGATTTGATTTTTTTAGACCCACCGACGTTTTCTAATTCTAAAAAAATGGATGATGTATTTGATGTGCAACGCGATTACATTCAACTTATTCAAAATTCAGCGAAGTTATTAACTGAAAATGGCGTATTGTATTTTTCAACGAATTTTAGACGCTTTAAATTTGATGAAAGTTTGTTTGCGGATTTGAACGTTTTAGACATTACGGCAAAAACGATTCCTGAAGATTTTGTACGCGATATGAAAATTCATTATTGCTGGAAAATGACGAAGATGTAACACGATTTTTAACGCGCTAATATGCTACAATTCAACACTTTATAATTCACAAGAGAGATAAACAAATGGCTAAAGAAGATCAAATTGAAATGGAAGGTAAGGTTATCGACACTTTGCCGAATACGATGTTTCGTGTACAACTCGAAAACGGTCACATCGTAACGGCGCATATTTCAGGCAAAATGCGTAAACATTACATTCGTATTTTGACGGGCGATAGCGTCAAAGTTGAAATGACTCCTTACGATTTAACTAAAGGTCGTATCACATTTCGAGTACGTTAATTTCTTAACGTACTCGCTCATTGCGTTTTAGTCTGTCACCAGCATTTCAGCACTTTCAATCGTAAATACGAGTTCATCATTTTTCACACCGATTTTAACGTGTCCACCGTGCGCGAGTTCGCCGAAAAGTAAATCATTAGCCAGCGGCTTTTTAATTTTTTCTTGAATCAATCGCGCCATGGGACGTGCGCCCATTTTTTCGTCACAGCCATTTTCGGCTAGCCACAAACGCGCTTTTGGCGTGAGGTGCAAAGTCACATTTTTATCAGCCAGCATTGATTCAAGTTCAAAAATAAATTTATCCACAACACTTGCGGCAACATTTAAATCAAGCGGTTTGAATTGAATGATGGCATCTAAACGATTGCGAAATTCGGGTGAAAAGCCTTTTTCAATGACTTTCAAACTGTCGCTGGAATGGTCTTGCGGTGTAAAACCGACCGATGCGCGTGAGCCTTCTTCTGCGCCAGCGTTCGTTGTCATAATCAAAATGATGTTACGAAAATCCGCTTTGCGTCCGTTGTTGTCGGTCAACGTGCCGTGATCCATCACTTGCAACAATAAATTGAAAACGTCGGGATGCGCTTTTTCTAATTCATCGAGAAGCAAAACGGCGTGTGGATGTTTATTGACTTGTTCAGTCAATAATCCGCCTTGGTCAAAACCCACATAACCAGGTGGCGCACCGATTAAACGCGAAACGGTGTGACGTTCCATGTATTCAGACATATCAAAACGAATCAATTCCACGCCTAACACTTTCGCTAGTTGGCGCGTGACTTCGGTTTTGCCAACGCCCGTAGGACCTGCAAATAAGAATGAACCAATCGTTTTTTGTGAATCGCGCAAACCCGCACGCGATAATTTAATTGCCGATGCTAAAACCGAAATTGCATCATCTTGTCCAAAAACGAGCATTTTCAGGTTTTTTTCTAAATTCGCTAATTTGTCGATGTCGTTACTCGAAACCGATTTAGGCGGAATGCGGGCGATTTTGGCGACAATTTCTTCAATTTCGTGTGCCTCGATGAGTTCTTTTTTATCCGCAGCGTTAGTCATGCGTTGTTTTGCGCCCGCTTCGTCGATGACATCAATCGCTTTATCAGGCAAATGACGGTCAGTAATGTAACGCTCCGATAATTCCGCCGCTAAACGCAACGCTTCGGGCGAATAACGTACACCATGATGTTCTTCAAAGCGGGTTTTCAATCCTTTCAAAATCTGCACAGTTTCTTCAACTGATGGCTCTAAAATATCGATTTTTTGAAAACGTCGCGCCAGCGCGTGGTCTTTTTCAAAAATGCCACGATATTCTTGATACGTCGTTGAGCCAATACAACGCAATTGACCAGCAGCAAGCATCGGTTTAATTAAATTAGCCGCATCCATCACGCCGCCTGACGCTGAACCTGCACCGATAATCGTGTGAATTTCATCGATAAACAAAATCGCGTGTGCTTCTTTTTTCATTTGATTGAGTAGTGATTTTAAGCGTTTTTCAAAATCACCCCGATATTTCGTGCCTGCAACTAACGCGCCTAAATCAAGTGAATAAATGACACAATCAAGTAGTACATCTGGCACATCTTCTTCGACGATACGTTTGGCTAAACCTTCTGCAATTGCAGTTTTACCAACGCCTGCTTCACCAACTAACAGCGGATTATTTTTACGACGGCGGCAAAGCGTTTGAATCGTGCGCTCAATTTCTGCTCCGCGACCAATTAACGGATCAATACGCCCACGCGCCGCTTCCTCATTCAAATTTACAGCATATTTTTCGAGTGGTTTGCTGGTGTCATTGTCCGAACTACGGCGATTATTCGATGTTTCTCGTTCTTCGTAAGGGTCATCATATTTTGAAATTCCATGCGCGATAAAATTCACCACATCTAAACGGGTAATATCTTGTTTGCTAAGTAAATAAACAGCGTGCGAATCGGGTTCGCTAAAAAGTGCGACAAGTAAATTCGCGCCTGTGACTTCCACTTTATCTGAAGCCTGAATGTTATAAACCGAGCGTTGCAAAATCCGTTGAAAACCTAAAGTAGGTTGCGTATCGCGTTTTGTATGTTCGGGCAAATAAGAAATTGTATCGTCAATAAAACGCGCGAGTTGCCCACGCAACCAGTTCACATCGGCATCGCAGGCTTTCATCACGGGAATTACATCAGGATTATCAAGCAAGGCAAATAACAAATGTTCGACGGTGACAAACTCATGTCGCCGTTCGCGTGCGGATTTAAAGGTGATACTTAACGTGGCTTCGAGTGCTTTACCTAACATAATTTTTCTCTTTGAAATGCGTGTTTGAAAATTAACCAGCAAAAACGATGTCGAATTGTGACATAAATTCACAAATTGTGGCGCGAGTTTTCATTTGTACTTTTTGGGTCAACATTTGTGTATTTAAACCGCGTGTTTCAAGCGATTCTATTTCAACAAAAATGTTATTTACATCCATCGTTTGTAATAATTCAAACATCGTAGCCGTATTTTTGAGGGCATTTTGATAGGTTTTCAAATGAAAAACGGCATCATCTAATAATAAAACACTAACAGTTTGTTCAAATGCGGCAGTGGTTAAAATAATATCGAGCATTTCTTGAACATAAAGTCCGTTGTAACTGGGTTTGCGAAGCACAAATAAAAATTTTTTCATTGCATTTTTACCCAAAAACTAAAAAACGGTCGGCTAAAATCGTTGCTTCGAGTAATTGTCCCAAACCGCCTAAACGAAAACCCACCGCTAAATTTTCACTGTTCAAACCGCGTCGTTGTGCGGCTGAAACGCAAACGACCAAATCTAAGTCATTTTTTAACGCAAGCTCTGACCAAGATTTAAAAATCGAAAATTCATCATCAGGGGGATTTGCTGTTTTGAAAGCGTGATAAACCGCATCGTGGTAGAAAAAAATACGAGAAATTTCATGCTGTTGTGACAATACCTCGCAAGCAAAACGATATGCAGTTGTGCTTACTGGAGAATGATAAGGGCTTGCGTTGATTTGCAGAGCGAATTTCATAATTAAACCGTGAAGACGGTGCGGCAAACACTCAATTTACCGCACAAAAAAGTGAATTATTTTCGTAACCGTTGACGGATTTTTTCAAACAATTTATCCAAAAGTGATTTCAGCAAGGGCAAGGCAGTTGTTAAAAATTGCGTTTGAATGAATTTGCTACAGCTTTTAAAGATATTGAAAAGAAAGTCAGCAATTTTACCGATAGTTTCAGATTTGACATTGTCTCGCCATTGCAAATAGTGCATACCTAAACCGCTAACGAAAACAGGCTTGTAAAGCCACATTTCCAGCAATGATACCGTCCACATATAGATAAATGACATACCCATTCCCATACCTGCGATAATAACGAGCATTGCAAACATAGGATGAATTTTTGTAAGCCACCATGACAAAATGTCAGCGATTAAAAATACATACGGCATACCAATAGCGACACATTTGATTTTTGTTTTCGCGGTTTCAGAAAAACTGAAAATAATACCGACAAACATAAAAATAAAACTTATACCAAACAAATGAATGTGCGAAATGCGTGTTAACGACGCAAATGTTGCGCCTTCATCTTGTGCGCTAAGAGCTTTAACATTTTCAAATTTTGACAAATCAGGTAAGCCACCAGCGTCTTTGTTGTGGCACATAACACATTTATTTTCAACGATTTTTTGGATGCCATTGTCAATATAATCGTCTTTATCTGCGCCGTCTCGTACCCATTGAATGATGTCAAAACGCTCTTGTTCAGTCGCGTTGTCTTTCATAGAACCGTTGAGTTTAGTTTCTAAAACGGTTCCTGAACGGTTGCCATAATAGCTGTAAACAATGTCATCGACAGATAAACCAAATTTGCCGTCTGCCATACCGTGAGTGAATAAGATTTGAATCAGTGCAAATAAATAACCGACTGCGACTGTGCAAAGATAGCCCGTAAATAGGACTTTAATCGGCGTATCGTGATCTTTAAGCGCAAGATATTTCGGTTTCTGAACTGGAATGTCGTCAATTTCTTCTGGAGGAGGAACATAAGGTTGCATAATTTTAATTTGTAAAAAGTGAGTTGATGAACGGGGTCATTCTAACACTAGAGAGATTTTGAAACATCCTTACATATATTATGCTTTCCACTGCCCAGACAAAAATAGACTGCTTTAAGATGCAATGCAATTAAGTTAAACGGAAACGTCGATAATGAGAGATTTTGTAAATGAATAAAAAAGTTGAGCAGTAGAACTATAACAGCACAATCAAAAACCACTTACCTTATAATCATTAGGCAAGTAGTTTTTAGATTGAATCGGTAAAAAAGTTACAACGCGAAATAAGCGGTATTCACACTTGCGACCCCCGTGAGTAAGATTGAGAACTCTGCATCCGTATCACTATCAACATTGCCATAAAGCATTTTAGTCGCGCTATCGAAACGTAATTGACCTGCCGCATTAAAAGTTGAACTTGTAATCAATGAAAACGCCTGATCGCCAGTTTTGGATAAATTAGCATCGATACTCGACAAATCAATTTTGTCTTGATTGCTACTACCATAAGAAAAATCGGTAATCACATCGTAACTGACTTTTGTGGTATCGGAATCTAAGTCGAATTTAAAGGTGTCGTTACCAGCCCCCCCACTCAGCTTATCGCTACCATCACCTGGTTTGATAGTGTCATTGCCTGCGCCACCATCGATGCTATCGTTGCCGCTACCTGCACTAATGGTGTCATTACCAGAACCACCCCAGACTGAATTGTTTCCGTCACCTGCACTAATGGCGTTGTTTGATGAGTTGGCAGCAATAGAATCTGAAAATACTGTACCAACAATGTTTTCAAGATTTGAAAGCGTATCTGTATAAACGGTTCCTGTTGTTAACGTTGTTGCTGTTCCTGTTGATCCGCTCATTATAATTTTAACGCCATTGTTTTCATCGCTGAAATCAACGGTATCTGTTCCATTTCCACCGTTAATCGTATCGTTGCCAGCACCACCACTTAATGTGTCATTATCATCGCCAGCATCTAATGAGTCATTCCCCATGCCACCATACAACGTGTCATATTTATCTCCACCAAGTAACGTATCATTTCCTGTTCCACCATCCAGAAAATCGCTATAACCCCCTGACGATTCGTTGAGATAATCGTTTCCAGCCCCGCCGTAACTACTATCTTCTCCATCTTCGCCTTTTATACTGTCATTGCCATCACCACCATTCATTTGATCATCGCCATCGTAACCAATTAATGTATCGTTACCAGTTCCGCCATCAATGGAATCATCACCTTGGTCTGCCCAGATATAGTCATTTCCGCCGTTGCCTGCTAGAAAATCTCCTCGTTCGTGATGTCCATCATGTTTATCATTACCATCCGTCCCAATCCATGTAATGGGAGAATCTTGTTTACTGCTTAAACCTAATGCTTTTGTAATGGACTTAAAGGCACTTGTCGCGCCGCTTGAAATAGCACTGCCAACATTACCTGCAATGTTTTGAATTTCACCAGACACTTCTTTATAAGTGCCTGATATAGCACTAGCCGCATCGTTTGCTAAATCAATAGTCGATGCCCCAATATCTTCAAGTTGTCCTTCAACCCATGAGGCTAATTGACCTAGTTGTCCCATGACTTGATTTTCGATAATTTTAGGAATGTTTTCCAAATTGAAGTCATTGACATTGATAGAGCCAAAGGAAGTTTTAAGTTTGACGCTATCAAAGTCATAAACATCTAAAGTAACAGCCAAATTACCAATGATTGGAATACTGACAGCAAAACCCGCTTCTAAATAAGGAGTAACACCAAATTCTGGATTAGGGTTGATATTAAGATTGACAGAACTGCTAAAAGCATTTGAAACAGACATTTCTCCGTTAATAAATAATCCCGTTTCTATCGTTTTAGTGCCAATACTCATGTCTGTTGAAAAGGTTGACAGACTAAACAAAGGGAGTGCATTGATAGACGAAATCGTCACTTTATCAAACGCTTTATTAAGGACTTCCAAGTTGCTAGAACCGATTTGTGCAGTGTTTTCCATCAAACGAAGAAGATTTCCAAAACCAACAGGGTCGTCGTGAGTATCAATGCTAAACGCCATACTACCCAAGTCAAGCACAGGTGGGTCTGATTCATCGGGCATTTTAAGTTCCACACCTGTCGCCAGCGCAAGGTTCACCTCATCTGTTGCTCTGATTGTTGCACCACCTGAAAATCCAACATCAAATGCAATTTCATCTATTTTAGGCAAACCAGTAGTTGTGCTAACACCAACTGTTACATCAAAACCTAACGCAAGTCCCAAACTGTTAATTGCAATATCGCTACTAAGACCAAATGGATTATTCCAACCAGAAGTAGTGACCGAACCATTCAAAGATAAAGCTAAACTGAGTTCATTTGGTTTTAAAGGATTCCAAGGTAATCCCATATCTAAAGCGACGCTAGAATATAAAGCAGGTTCGTCATTTTGTGTTGGATCATAAGCCTTGACTTTTAAAATGGCATAATTTCCTACATCTACCGAATCTAATGCCAAGATGGTTGCATAATCACTATCACCTAACGTATCTCCTAACACTAAATTAGTAAGACCTTGAGCGTAATTATTTATTGAGGTGGTCAGTTCAACGCCCACTTCAGATAGGCTTACGTTATCGTCAGTATTGTATGAACCTGCGAGTGGAATTTGTAATGTATTTCCATCGTCAGAGATTTTCACATTTAAATTTAAATCGTAACTTCCTACCGTATCAACAAGTTCTCCTACACCAGCAACAAAATCCTGAAGCACGCCAATCATAGTTTTACCAAAACCTGGCATGGCAGACACATCGGCAAGTTGTTGTAATTTTGCTTCTGCACCACTGGTATCTAATTTACTAGCCAATGAAGTAAAAGGATTGATATTTCCTAACCCATATTCAATGTAAAAACCAGAAATACTGTCATCTACACTATTTAAGATCAGATAATTATTGCTGTTGAATTTTTCTAGTCCTTTAGATGCAAGTATTGAAAATAGACTACTATCAAGCAATGACGAAACATTTGCCGAAGGAGCTACTGTTATTTTTACTGATGATGGCGTTTCATCAGTTGATGCTACTGTGAAGCCAGTTTGCAACTCATTAAGAAAATCTTTTACATCATCATCAATATCGGCTTTATACACCGTTAATGTATAAGGCGTACTGTATGAACTGCCATTACTAACTGAGAAACTCAAACTAGAGTTGCTAATAAGTAAACTAGGAACTGTAGATGCAGTTGACGGTACAAATTGTAATTTTCCCCCGCTAATATCTGCTACGTTAATGGTCTGATTCGCAGAGACCGATGTCCAAGTCCCACTGGCATTTTTATATTGTAATGTGCCAGATGTTGGTAATGTGGTAATTGTGATATCAGTGGTGTCACCATCGTATTGACCAAAATCATTCAGGGTTAGTATTTGTGACGTAGAAGATGTAGAAATGATGAGTGCATCATTGTTTGATGTAGGTGTAGACATAAACAGTTCCTTAAAATTCATAGAGGTTTTAAATCTTTCAAACTTCGTTTTATACTTACCATTTGTCCTAAAATCCACAAACTGGCATCAAATTTACGGACGGTAACACGATAGCACACCTAAAAAATTTATTTCAATATTCTCTGTCCGCTTAATTTATTTTTAGCTATAGTTAAACTGGTCATTATAGCGATGGTGGCGACATCTGCCCCGTCAACAGAAATCAGGACAAAAAAGTTAAGCTCCTTTTCGTGGGACAATTTTTACAAAATTTGTATTTTGATCAGTGCAGCGGAATTGAAATCATGGTTTCAAGTAAACAGCAGGCTGCACTAAACGGACACTTTCCGTCACACCATTCAACGATTCCGAATGACCAATCAAAAAATATCCGCCTGAATGTAAAGATGGTAACAATCGTGAAACGACTTTCGCTTTCGTTTCATTATCAAAATAAATCAAAACATTACGCAAAAATATCACATCGAACTGACCTAATTTTGGCGGTGGTTCGATAAGATTATGTTGGATGAATCGTACCCGCTCACGCAGTTTTTGTTGAATTAACAGCGTACCGCTCTCTTTTCCCGCGCCTTTAAGACAATAATTCAACAAATAATGTTTGGGAATTTCTGGCATACGTTCCATCGAATACACTCCCATACGCGCTTTTTCTAACATCTTTGTACACAAATCCGAAGCCACAATTTCCCACGATTTATTCCCAAGAATTTCGTGTAATAACATAGCGATACTATAAGGCTCTTCGCCGCTCGAACATGCCGCACTCCAAATTCGCAATGTTTTATGTGGTTTTGCTATCGATAAAATACGCTGACGCAAAAAATCAAAATGTTTAGGCTCACGAAAAAAATGTGTTTCGTTTGTCGTAAGTAAATCAACCGCTATTTGCAATTCTTCTGCACCATTAGAAGACGTAATCATGCGAAAGTAATCGCTGTAACTTTTCATTTTATAGTGAGTCAATCGTTTCTCTAGTCGGCTGGTAACAAGTGGTTTTTTGGTTGGCAATATATTGATACCCGCGATGTGATAAATTAAGTCACGGAATTGTTTGAACTCTCTTTCTTGCAAAACAGCACCCGTTAAAATCGGATTGAACTGAAAATGTGCATTGTGAACAGGCATTTTGAAATCCTCAGCAAGAGACTAAAAGGCAATCGAAATGCGTTTCAAACCATACACTCCGTTTGCCTGAAAATAATGTTGAATTTTCTAACTACTCATCGCTTCGACAGCGTTACCTGAACGCTCAGCAACGAATGCCGCCATATCATCCATTGATAGGACATGTTGAACATTCAAGATAATCACAAACTTACCGTTAATTTTTCCCATGCCTTCAATAAAATCTGTTCGAACATTTGTCCCAAATGTCGGGGCGGATTCAATTTCTTTAGCAGGTATTTCAAGTACGGCATTCACGGCATCAACCATCACACCAATACTGTGTTTTTCATCACCAGTCATCACTTCGACAATAAT
>Ga0172373_10001640_pt1 | contig 35955 bp, 32 predicted proteins | sample Lak10m_2_FD_114546 | JGI IMG/M metagenome (GOLD analysis project Ga0172373, IMG submission 114546) | Freshwater microbial communities from Kabuno Bay, South-Kivu, Congo - kab_092012_10m | ecosystem: Environmental > Aquatic > Freshwater > Lake | place: Democratic Republic of the Congo...
GCCAGCAGCGCCAGTGTGAGGGCTTTCGCACTGACCAGATGCCATCGCTGGAACACATTGAAGGCTAAAACCAACGCAGTCGCGGAACCTATCACAAGGATCAGACGGTAGATACCGCCGATCAAATCCAAGTTGGCTTCAATAATAGGCATTTTCCCAACGATCCCTTTGCGGTGGCGTTTAGATAATAGATGGATCTACCGGACAGAATCGGGCGCTTGAAACGCATGCGACGGGTTTATGTAAACCTGAGTCGAATTCACAAAATTCCCCGACACAATTATAACATGCTGTCGCCTTGAAATTGGAATTAAAAACAGGAATCTTAAGTTTTTCGAGCTTGCTCACCGTGCGCGGGTGATTGCGGCAAGTTATACTAGAATACTACACGCGCCGCCGCCACGACGACGAGGATGATCGTGCTATGATCGGATTCCGTGCCTTTTTTGCTGTCTGTCTGCTGCTTGCACTCGGCTTGCTGGTCGCCGCCGCGTTCGGCTCTGCCCGCGCCGCCGCGCTACCCCCGAAAGCCGCCGACGGGATGCGCCTGTGGAGCGCCAACCGCTGCGCGGCCTGTCACACGCTGTACGGGCAGGGCGGCGCGTATGCCCCCGATCTCACGCACATCGCTGCCGGACGGGGCGCGGATTACTTGCGCGAGTTCTTCGCCAACCCCGGCGCGTTTCATCCCGGTCAGCGCCCGATGCCGCGCTTCGGGCTGACCCGCACCGAAACCGACGCGCTGATCGCCTTCCTGACGTGGACAGGCGAACAAGCGCCCGCTGCTGCATGGCCGCCGCGCCCGATTCTTGTCTCCGGCGGGCTGTCGGCGGGGATTGCGCCGATGATTGCATCGGCCTCCACCAGCGCCGATGACGCCGCCGCACGCGGACGCGCCCTGTTCAGCAGTTCGCCGGCCATCTGCTCCACCTGTCACGCGCTAGTGCCGGATGTGGTGGTGGTTGGCCCGTCGCTGGCGAGCGTTGCCAACCGTGCGGGCAGCCGCGTAACCGGACTCAGCGCCGAAGAATACCTGCGCAATTCAATCCTGCACCCCGGTGATTTCGTTGTCCCCGGCTTTCAGGATGTGATGCAGAAGAACTTCGGCAGCCTACTCACCAGCGACCAGATCAGTGATCTCGTCGCCTTCTTGCTCACCCTGCGCTGATCGGAGACACCTGCCATGAATCACCCGCAGCGTTACGCGACTCGTTTATTCGCGCAGACCATCGTGCTGCTGACGCTGTGGGCGCTGGCGGCGCTGCTGACCGCACTCAAATTCCTCGCGCCGGATGACCCGCTGGCGACGGCGTTCGGCTACGCGCAGGCCGCGCCGCTGACCGATACGCTGCTCACGCTGGCGGTGTTCAGCGGGTTGCTAGGTGCTGGCCTGTGGATGTGCGCCGAATACCCGCCGACGGATGCCCGTTTACTGCGTGCTGGCAGCGCCCTGTGGACGGCGCTGGTCATCCTCGCGCCACTGACCGGCCTGTTCGGGCTACTGGAAGCCCGTGCCATCGTCCTGCCGCCGCTGTTGGCGCTCCTGCTGCTGCTCGGCCTCGCCTTGCTGGTCGCTGGCGTGGTGCGCCGCGCCCGTCATGCGCCGCTGATTCAGGCGTGGGCGGTGGGGATGACCCTCGCGGGTGCGGGGGTGGCGGTCAGCCTGATCGCCCCCGCCGACCCGCTGCATGATGCGGCGTTAGGGGCGCTGGCGCAGGGGCTATTGACCGGAGTCGGGCTGCCGCTGGCGGCGGTGGCGATCGCCTTCTGGCTGATGCACCGCTTCAGCAATGTCACGCTCGGTTGGGCGGAGCGCGGGGCGTTCAGCGCGGGCGGCATGGTGGCGCTGGCGGGAGCGCTCGTCAGTCTACCCGCTGCGCTGCCAGCCGGTGCGCCGGAATGGGTCGGGACGGTGGGGCGCGTGACGCTGTTCGCCGCGCCGCTGCTGGTGGCGGTGTTCGCTGCCCACGCCTACCGCGCCCTGACTGACCGCAACGCCTCGCGCACGCTGGCCGCCCAGTGGGTATCGCTGGCGGTCATCCTGTTCCTGCTGGCGTTCGGGTTGCTCGGCGCGGCGCAGGCGCTCCCCGGCGTGCGCGTCTTGAGCAGCGGCACGCGCCTGAGCGATGTGCAGCACACGCTGATGCTGTTTGCGGCGGCGGCGGTGGTGCTAGGCATGGTGAATCAGGCCGGAGCCGAGGCGCGCGGCGGCGCGAAGATCACCGGATTCATCCCGTTCTGGCTGGTGACGTTCGGGTTGCTCGGCGGCGGGCTGGCGCTGGCTGCGGCGGGTGTGGTGCAAATGGTGGTCGAACGGCAGTTGAGCGTGGGTTATCTGGATACGCAAACGCTGCTCACGCCGCTGTATGGCGGGTGGGCGTTCGGGACGGGTGCGCTGGCGCTCGGCCTGTGGATATACACGCTCTCGGCGGTGCTGCGCCGTCCGCGCTAAGGCACAGGTGGCCTACTGCCGTAAATCCGTAATGCGGATTATAATGCAGTCTGTAGCCGCCTGCCTGTTCTCCTCATGCTCTCCCGGCGGATACGCCCCTTATCCTCCCCGTTGTGCGCCGAGGTGTTCTCATGCGTGTGTTCGTCGCTCTGGTATGTGTTGTACTGGTGATCGCTGCTGCGCCGCTGGCCGCGCAGGATGCGACCTGTATGCAGCAGATGGCGGAGTCATTTCAAAGTACGCTGGATTCATGTCCTGAAATTGTTGGCGATAACCAGATCTGTTTGGGTGGCGGTTCGGTGCAGACGGTTTCATGGCCGGGCGCGTCTGATCTCGGTCTACGGGAGGCCGGTGATCGTGCCAGTGTTGCCAACTTGCAAGAATTGATCGTGGGAAATCCCTCTTATGGCACAGCCGTGATGAAACTGCATCCCAACCTTGGGGGCACGATCAACAACCAAGGTCTCACACTGGTGGTCTACGGCTCAGTGCGGGTGCAAGCGACTGCGCCTTCTTTTCTGCCCACGCCTACCCCGCTGCCTACCATCACTCCGGTGGTCGCCGTTTTTACAACTCTCACCAATGTCAACAAACGTTCCAATCCAGATTTGAATGGCGTGGTTGTTGGCAGTTTGCGCAAAGGTGAACAGGGGCTTGTACTGGGACGCAGTACCGATGGGTTGTGGTTTTATGTGGATACGGGGATTCCGTATAAGGGATGGGTATGGGGAGAGTCGCTGCGGATTGATGGAGATATCAACGCACTCCCTGTGAGCGATTCCGACTACTTGCTTAACGGTTATAAAGAGGACAAACCCAATACATCAGTGCCGATCTGGCAAAAGCAAATTGCAGGTGCGATGCGTAATTTAGTCGTTCAAACCAGTGTAGCATCATCGCCATGTAGTGATGCACCTTCGGGAATCCTTATCCACAATGACAACAGCGCCAACCCCCAAGAACTGCGGCTGAACGGTATGTACTTCTTGATTGACGGTACCATGAATGTACAAGCGCCGCCGGGAGGCCCCCTGCTGGTGCGCGTTCTGGCTGGAACTGTCGAAGTTGCTCCTGCCGAACGATATGCGCTGGTGAAAGCGGGGACGCAGTTCGTGGTGCCGCTGAATCCGGACGGCATAATTTTACGTAGGATGACTAGTCTTGTGCCGCTGGAAACCGATGGGTTAAACATGATTCCGCTAGGGCTGCTGCCGGAATATGTGCCGTTGCCCGAACCGATGGATACCGGTGAACTGGATGACAGCGATTTGTTCCCACAATCAGGGTTGTATCAGATCAGAGGGATGTATACGACGGCGGGGTGTCTTGATCGCTATGCTGGTGAAACACAAGAGATTGTCTTGGAACAGGTTCGCGTCTCGGTTCTTGATAATCATATAGTAATAGATGCGCTGGATCGGCGCGGACTACTCGACATCAGCCATAGCTGGAATCGCGCTGGCGGGTTTCTATCATCGGTCAGCTTGCAAGCGGGCGTGGCGGATGAAAACGGCGTGCAGACCACGCATCCGTCACGCGGCGTTTATGTGACTACATATCCGAGTATGACGGATGAAACCCTCTTGATTTCGCCCACTCGCATAGAAGGCTACAGGATAAGCTCATCCGATACCTGCACCCAGCAGTGGGATTATGTATTAGAGTATGTTGGCTCGTGTGAACGGTTGGAAATGATTGAGCCTGACCTATACCAGTGCGTCAGTGCACCTTGAGGATAAAAATCCGTATGGCATTAACTTTTCGCTCCGACACCTCCTACCGATTATGCGGCTGTCGGTCTCATCAATATCCGCGCTAGGGTATAGGTGGTCTGCTGCCGAAAATCCGTAATGCGGATTATAATGCGGCCTGTAGCCGCCTGACCGCGCTCCTCATGCTCTCCCGGCGGGTACGCTCCTCATCATCCCCGTTGTGCGCCGAGGTGTTTTATGCGCGTGTTCGTCGCTCTGGTATGCCTTGTACTGGTGATCGCTGCCGCGCCGCTGACCGCGCAGGATGCAACCTGTATGCAGCAGATGGCCGACTCGTTTCAGAACGTGATGGATTTCTGTCAGGGGCTTGGCGACAATCAAGCCTGTCTGGGCAGCGCGGCGCAGGCGATTCCGCAACCGGGCGCGGCTGACACCGGCCTGCGAGAGGCTGGCGACCGTGCGACCCTTGCCAACATCAACGCCCTGATCGTGGGCGGGGAGGGTTACGGCGCGGCGCTCATGAAAATCCATCCCGATTTGGGTGGCACGTTTCACAACCAGACCCTCATGTTCGCCCTCTATGGGGCGACACAGGTGCAAAATACACGGCCTGTCGTCCCGCCCATCCCCACACCGCAGCCGACGATGACCCCTGTGATTGCGGCTTTCACCACGCTGGTGAAGGTGAACATGCGTTATGAGCCGGATGCGAGCAGTATGCGTGTGGGATCGTTGCAGGCGGGTGAGCGCGGCCTCGTGTTGGGGCGCAGCACGGACGGGAAATGGTTCTATGTCGCACCGGAAAATTCCAGCACAGGCTGGGTGTGGGGCGAGGCGCTGCGGATTGATGGCGACATCAACGCGCTGCCAGTGGACGATCATGGCGGCAATCTCGCGGCCTACCAGCCCAATAACGACCCCACGCCTACTCCGCAAGCGTGGCAGGTGCTTCTCCCAGACGCGATGCGTAATTTGAAGGTGCAGACGGGTATTTCATCTTCGCCGTGTACCGACACGCCATCCGGCCTGCTCATTCAGACCAACAACATCACCGAACCGCAAAAACTCCTTCTCAACGGCGTATCCCTCTCGATTGACGGCACGCTGGATGTGCAAGCACCGCCGGGGGGAGATATGACGATCCGGGTGCTGGCAGGAACGGTGGAAGCCGCCGCGCCGGACGGTTCTAGGCATACCGCCAACGCGGGAAATGTAACGATTCCGGGCGGTCATGTGATGGTCGAAGCGGGCATGCAGTTTCATATCCTGATGCAGACCGATGGCGTACCGGATTTCCCCTCTTACTTGGGCAATATGCTCATGAGTAACATTTTGGAACCGGAACCCATCGAGGCCGCCGTGCTGGAGGCGCTGCCGTTGGGATTGCTGCCGGATTATGTGCCGCCGCCCGAACCGGTAGGAATGATACCTCCATTGACGGTCTACAGTGGTGATCTGCCGCAGACGGGTCTGTATCAGGTTAGCGGCAGCTTTAGCTGTGGCAATCAGCGTCCGCTGGCGTTGGCAGATGAACAGGCATGGGTGAGCGTGGTTGGTGAGCAGTTGATCGTGGAAGCACTGGATTGGAGCAATATGCAGGGTGATTCCAGTGCACATGCACTCGTTCGCGCAGCAATCTATTTGAGAGGCACGGTTCTGCACGCCACTGAAGCGGACTTTATGGGGCGGGTGACGACTAATCCGGCGGACGATGTATTTGTGACCAGCGAAAATTCCGCCCAAACTATCACCGAGATTCATTTAATTTCCGCAACCCGTATTGAAGGTGAACACAACGTAACAACAGACACTTGCGCGTTAAAATGGGACTACGCGCTGGAGTATGTAAGCGCCTGTGATCGCCCCCGAATGGTGAGCGACGGATTCTGGGCATGTCCCACCACACCCTAAACACCCTAAACAAAAGGATAGACCCGTATGACATTGACCATTCGCCCCGAAACCCCCGCCGATTATGGCGATGTCGGTCTGATTAACGTCCGCGCCTTTGGCGAACGGCTGGACGAGTCGCTGCTGGTGGCCTGCCTGCGCCAGCGCCCCGGCTTCGACCCCGATCTGTCGCTGGTGGCGGAACACGATGGGCGCGTTCTCGGTCACATTATGTTCACGCCCCTCACGCTGCGGATGCTCGATGCCGACCTGAACGCCGTGCTGCTCGCGCCGGTCGCGGTTGACCCTTCGGCGCAGCGGCAGGGGTTGGGCGCGGCGCTGGTGCAGGAAGGCCACGCCATCGCCCGCCGCAAGGGGTACAGCCTGAGCTTTCTCGTGGGGCATCCCACTTATTACCCGCGTTTCGGCTATGTGCAGCATGTCTACGGCCCGCCCGTCATCACCGTAGCTGCCGCCGGGTTGCCCGCGCCGGATGGCATCACCAGCCGCCCCCCGCGTGAGGCCGATCTACCCGTGCTGATGGCGCTGTGGGAGCGCGAGGAGAGCGCGGTGGATTTCGCCATTCGCCCCGGCGCGTTCCTGCTGGACTGGCTTTCGATCAACACGGCTATCGAGTCGCGGGTGCATATACTGGAGGGCGAAATCATCGGCTACACGCGCACCGCCCTGCGCGAACCGACCAAACCGCGCATGTTTCTGGCGCGGGACGCACAGGCGGCGCGGCGCGTAGCCGGGGCGCTGGCGGTGGGCGGGCGGACGCTGTACCTGCCGCTGCATGTGCGTTCGGCTTCCGCGTCGGTGTTTGGCGAACCGGTGCAGCAAACATGGGACGCGGCGATGGCCTGTCCGCTTGCGTCCGGCGCGTTTGATGAGTACCATGCCCAACTGCTGGCGGGGCAGCGTCCCCCCGGACGGGTGATTTGGCCGACGGTATTCGAGTGGGAGTGAGATGGGGGCAATCACCCTTATCCCTATCCCTTCCGCTGCGCGTCAGGGCGAAGGGTATAAAGCAAGTGTGTTGTGTTCCTATGCCGCCTTTCTCCCCTCTCCTAGCTGTACTCAGCGGTTGGGAGAGGGGACGGGGGTGAGGGCATTTTCAGGAGATGGGTATGCGCCGGATAGCGTTCGCTCTGTTGTGCTGTGCGTGTTTGTTCGCCGTGTCTGCCGCCGCGCAGCCTGCCGACCCGTACCCCACGCGCACCGCGCTGGATGAAACCATTCCGCCCCCGCTGGACGAGGTGCAGATGGCGCGGGATTATCGCGGCCTACGCGATTTGCCGCCCCCGCCGACCAGTGCCCCGGCGCTGCATGTGGGCGATCAGGCCGTGTTCAAAGCCAGCAACACCAGTGAGGAAGTGGAATACGAGGTGCAGGCCACCCTGCGCGTGATTGGCGACCACATCTACTTGTGGGTGCAGGACGGCCTCGCACTGGACGAGGATAGCCTACGGCGGTTAGCGCAGGGCTTCGACCAGCGCATTTATGAGCCGGTGCGGGCGCTGTGGGGCGAGGAAGCCAACCCCGGCATTGATGGCGACCCGCGTGTGCATGGCCTGTTTGCCAGTGGCTTAGGCAACAACGTGGCGGCCTATTTCAGCAGCCGCAACAGCCAGCCCCGTGCGGTGCAACCCGGCAGCAACGAGCGCGAGATGTTCTACTTTAATGCGGACGCGCTGAACGGTGATGATGTGGATACCCCCTACATCGAAAGCGTGATCGCCCACGAGTTCCAGCACATGATTCGCTATAACATTCAGCCCAACGAGGCGTTGTGGCTGAACGAGGGGCTTTCGACCTATACCGAACTGCGCCTGTTTGGAACACAGGGCTTCGCCCATTCCTTTTTCGGCAACCCGCAAACCCAGCTCAATTCGTGGAACGAGGACGGTTCGCGTGCGCCCAACTATGGCGCGGCGCTCTTGTTCGTGGATTACTTCACCGAACGCTACGGGGACGATGCCTTACGCGCCCTCAGTGCCGACCCGCACATCGGGCTGGCGGCCTTCGACCACACCCTGCGGCAACGGGGACAGGACGGCGTGGACAGCCTGTTCGCGGACTGGGTGCTGGCGAACGCGCTGCTCGATCCCACGTTAGACGATGGGCGCTACGGCTACCGCGCCTTGCGTGACCTCAGCAGCCCGCCGCCGCGTCAAGTGTGGACGGACTATCCGGCGCTGGAACAGGCGCAGTCCAACCAGTACGCCACCGATTACTATGTACTGAACAACCTCGGCACACGGCGCAAGCTCACCCTCAGCCTGACCGCCCCGCAGGAAGTGGCGGTTATCCCCACGCAGCCGCCTAGCGGGGCGTGGATGTGGTACAACAACCGCGCTGACCGCAGCCGCACCACGCTCACACGCGCTTTCGACCTGACCGGCCTGAACAGCGCCACGCTGACCTATAAAGTGTGGTACGACCTTGAAGATTTCTGGGATTATGGCTATGTCGCGGTCAGCGCCGACGAGGGCGCAACGTGGACGCCGCTGGCAACCCCTTCGATGGATGCCACCGACCCGCTGAACAGCGCGGTTGGCCCCGGCTATACCGGAGTCAGCGTGGGCTGGCTGGACGAGCGCCTGTCGTTAGATGCCTATGCTGGGCAGCGCATTCTGGTGCGCTTCGATGTGGTGGCGGATGATGCCGTCACGCAGCCGGGGCTGGCGCTGGATGATGTGGCAGTGCCGGAACTGGGGTACGCCAGCGATTTCGAGGCGGACGGCGGCGGTTGGGAAGCAGCGGGATGGGCGCGAATGGACAATCGTTTGCCGCAGCAGGTGTGGATACAGGCGGTGGAACGCATCGGGACGGATGTGCGGGTGACGCGCTGGCTGGCGACGGGGACGGCGCTACACACGCTCCAACTCGACCCGAACACCGATCAGGTGCTACTGGCAGTGTCACCCTTCGCGCCGCTGACCACCGTGTACATCCCCTATTCGCTCAAGGTGGCGCTGGATTAAGCGAATCGTGCCACGAGGGACACGGCAATTTCACCGTGTCCCTGCCGTTTTCGGCTTTTCTACAACAGCGGGTTGGCTGGATACAGGCCGGTTCCCCGGTGCTGCGCCTTCTGAGGCGGGTGAACCTGCGGGTTCTCGCAGACGATCAGCACCCCGTATCCGGCAGTTTCCGGGTCGGGCAAATAGTTGGGGATGATCTGCACGGCCCGGAAGCCCTTGTGCAGTTGTTTCGAGAGATTGGTATCGAAGCGTTCGCCCGCCACCACCTCGGCAACATAGGTTTCCACCGGAATCTGGTCGGCCACCGCCGCGTAATCTATGATCGCGCTGCCCGCCACCATCCCGCGCAGGTTCATTTCGCGCACGACGTTGAACCGCGCATCCATCAACCGGCTGCCCACCCCGTAGCCGCGATAGTCGGGATGCACTGCCGATTCGACGCCGTACATCCACTCCCCACGCGGCTCATGCGTGGTCAGCCAGCCGTTGCCGACCAGTTCCCACCACGACATCAGCGGCGGACGCGCCGGATCATAGTGCATCCGCATCCCGCTGGTCAGGCCGACTAATTGGCCCGTCGTGGTATCCACCGCCACGAACTGCGCTTCCGGGAATACCTGCACATGCTGGCGGTAATGGTCGGCGGTGAAGCAGGCCGCATCCTCGCGGGGATTGCAGTGATAAATAATTCCGGTCAGCACTTCTAGCTCGTCGGCATCTTCCGAACGGGTGAGCCGGATTTCAATCTGGTTCAACAGCGTGCGATCAGGAGAATGTGTCATGGTTGTGTGTCTATTCGTCATGATTTCACGCCGATTGTATGCGAAGGACAGGATGAGCCGCAGCCGATTTGCGGGCGTGGCGAATGAAAATCGAAGGGACGCGCCGGTATTCCGGGTTACGCCACACGATTTCTACGCCCCAGTTGCCCTCGCTGTAGTTCGGGATCAGGCCATGCACCTCGAACCCCTTATGCAGCTGCTTGCTCAAATTGCTATCGAAACGGTTGCCATCCACCACATCCCGGACGTACTGTTCCACGCTAACGTGGTCAGCCACCGCGCTGTAGCCCACGATCAAGCTGCCCGCGACCAGACCGCGCAAGTTCTTGCGGCGAATCAAATCAAAACGCGCTTCGATCAGTAAGCTGCCGACGCGATAGCCCCGGTAATCCGGGCGCACGACCGTATCTACCCCGTACAGCCATTGGCCGTGCGGGTCATGCGTGGTCAGTCAGCCGTCGCTGGTGATTTCGGCCCATGAACGGGGGTTCTGCTGGTGCAGATTGAAGTTCAGCCGCATGTTGCTGGTGGTTCCCACAACCCGATCGGTTGCGGTATCCAGCGCCATGAACTGCCCTTCGGGGAAAACTTGGAGATGCTGGCGAAAATGCTCCGCCGTCAGGCATTCAGGTTCATCAACCTCGGCTGCGCTGTAGCCGTATGCCGCCTGATGGCAGGATTCCATCTGGTCGGCGTATCCCATGCGGGCCGGGAGAACGCGAATTTGCGTTTCCCGGCTCGGCCTATGGGGGATGGGGGTACTGTGAGTGTCCATACAAACGTCCTTTACTTTGGATAACGATGCCCCTCGATCCGCGAGGGGGAGAGGAAACGCCAGTGCGCCGGAGCGCCTAGCGGGATTCCATCAAGGAAATGATTTCTTGCGCCACCCGTTTACCGCTGGCATACGCGCCGTGTACAGTGGCGGCGTAACCGTGCGGCGCGGTGGCCTCGCCCGCCCAGAACAGGCGATTGTCTACCGGGGTCGCCAGTTCCAACCGCGCCTCAGAATGACCGGGGGTGACGACGCTGTACACGCCCCGCGCATACGGATCAGCCACCCAGTTGACGAGGTACGAGTCCACCGGAGTCAGATCGGGGCGGTTTAGCTCTTTACGGAGCGTTTCCAGCCCCATTTGAAGGGCGGCTTCGCCATCCTTCAACAGGTCACGGCAGTAATCGCCCGTTGCCAGCGCCGTCCACACCAGATAGGGCGATTCGCTCTGTCCCGCCGAAGGCGACCACCACATCGGCGGATTCAACGGGCTGTAGTAAGCCATAATCTCTGCCGCCATCACGGGTTCTGCGAAACGGTAAACCAGCTTGATGCCCGGCCCCATGCGAATGTGTGCTAGGGCGGCCTGCTTGTCGGCGGGTAGCGGCGGGTCAAACTCCACCGCGCCGGACTGAAGCACGCCCAGCGGCAACGTAATCACCACGCGATCAGCGGTGAATATGCCATGATTAGTGACCACACGCACGTTCTGATCGCCCCACACGATGCGCTGAACGATATGCCCCAGACGAATATCCAGACCGGCGGCCTGTGTATAGGCCAGCGAGTCGTAACCATCGAGGATGCGGAAATCGCCGCGCCCGCAGGACGGGTCGCGCATTTCCGCCACCGCGCCCTGTGCGCTGATGTAGCGTAGGGATTCGCCGGTGGCGTTAGCAAACGAACGGCGAACGTAATCCAACTGCGCTTCGCTGAAACCGATGCGGCGCAGGTAAGTGCCTAAATCTTCATCCGGCAGCGGGTCAATATCGGGCAGCGCCCATGAGCGCGTGAGGTCGAAATCCGGGTACAGCGCCCGCGCCTCTTGCATCGTGCGCACCGAACCATCGGCTAGGCGCACCAGCGAGTCATCGGTTTTCTTCCAATGGGTCATGCGGAGTCCGGTTGCCCGAACTAACAGTCAGGTCGGAGCGCGGTCGCCGTGAACAAACTCAGCGCCGAATTCGACGGGGTAGTTAGCGAAGTTGCGGTCGGTGTGGATCCGTCCGCCAATTCGATCACGGGCTTCAAGCACGACTACTTTTCCGCCTGCAACAAACAAATCTTGTGCAGCGGTTAAGCCAGCCAAGCCCGCGCCGATCACGAGGGTCGTCATACAATCCTACACAATCACCAATTAATAATAAGGTCGAGAATCACTATAGCATGATTTTGTAATTGAGTCCACAAGATTTATGCGATGAAAATGCGGGAATCGCCGTTTCGTAGGGCAATCGGCATTTTGGCGATTCGAGAACCTTTTGCGCCGCCTGCACCGTGTTCCTGCGAACGGCTCATCCTTCCACAATGGTGAAGGTGGCAGGGGGGGTGCTAGGCTGTCCCGCCAGCGAAAGCTGCACGCTGTACGTGCCGGGGGTAAACGGGAAATCCGTCGGGTCTACATAGAACCACACGCAGTTTTGCGCGATGCTGAAATCTGGCGTGAAATCCTGCGTCGCCAGCGTTTGCCCATCCAGCGACCACACCGCGCCCATCGTTGTCCCTGGCGGGATGTTAGCCGCCGTCGCCACCACGTAGATGCGCTCGGCGGTGGGCGCAAAACGGGTGAGCGCCGCCAGCGCACAGTCATTCTCGCCCACTTCTGCCGCCAGAACCGCGTTGTACAGCGCGGGTTGTCCAGCAGTCGGCGTGGGGACGATGATGCTCTGCGGCGGCAGCGTTCCGGCGCGGGTGGCAACCGGAGCAGGTGTTCCCGGCGCGGGGGGCGGCTGTGGCGAAGGCGTGGCGGTATTCAGGTCGGCAGGCCGAACCTGTGCAATCGCCGTCGTATTCACGCCGGCGGCTTGCAGCGTGACCGCCAGTTCTTGCCCTTCCAGCGCCACCTGTGTGACCGCCGTTTGCACATATTCCACCGTGATTTGCAGGCGATCGCGCAGGTAGGTGGCTGTCACCCGCGCCCCCTGCACATCGGCTGCCAGCGCCGCATGTTCCGTCACCAGCGCCGGATCGTCCGCGCCCACGCCGCAGGCCGCCAGCAGCGCCGCCAGCCCGCACCCGATGATTAGCAGCACTCGCCGCATCATGCCCCCATCATTTCCTGAATTGAGTATCCGCCCACGCCGCGAAACGTTCTTGCAGGCGCAATCGTTGATATTTGCCGGTGGTCGTTACCGGAATCTCGGTGCCGAATACCACCCCTTTCGGGCATTTCTCGAAAGGCATCCGCGCCCGACAGTGCGCCAGCACCGCCGCCTCGTCCAGCGCCGCGCCTTCGTGCAGCACGAGGTACGCGCCCACTTCCTCGCCATAATAGCGGTTGGGGAAAGCGACTGCCAGCGCGACCTTCACGCCGGGGATTTCCAGCAGCACTTCCTCAATCTCGAACGGGCTGAACTTCACGCCGCCCCGGTTAATCAGTTCTTTGATGCGTCCGGTGATAAAGAAGTAGCGCCGTCCGTCCGCACCCGTCTGATAAAAGCCCTCGTCGCCGGTGCGGAACCAACCGAAGCGGAACGCCTCGGCATTCGCGTCCGGGCGCTGGTCATAACCTTTCATCACGTTATGCCCGCGCACGCAAATTTCGCCGCGCACCCCTTCGGGCTGTTCCTGTCCTTCGCCCGCCAGATCGAAAATCGCCATCTCGTTCGGTTCAATCGGACAGCCGATGCTGGGATAGCCGTAGTCCAGCAGCCAGTGTGCCTGTTCTTCCCACGTCAACGCGATGGGCAGAAAACACGAGTAGCAGGTGGTTTCGCTCAGGCCATAGCCGTGCAGCAGCGGCACGCCGAAGCGTTCGCGGAAAGCACGCGCCACGCTCATCGAGAGCGTCCCCGCCCCGCACACCACATGCCGCAGCGCCCGCACGTCCTGTTGATAGATGCCATCCCCGCGAATCGATTCGCCCCGCGCCGCCTGTTGATCGGCATAGTCGAGGCAGAATTGCAGCAGCGTGGGGACAACGCTGACGATCTGCACCCGTTCTGCCGCGATGCGCCGCCAGAAGTGCTGCGGGCTAAACGAGCGATTCAGCACCGTTGAGCCGCCCACCAGTAGCGGTGTCACCAGCGTGACCACAATCCCGTTGACATGATGGATGGGCAGCACGCACATCATGCGCTGGTTGCCGGTGATGCCCTGCCATGCCGCGATTCCCTGCGCGTCCACCAGCAGGTGATACACGGTCAGCACCACGCCCTTCGGTGCGCCGGTTGTGCCGCTGGTGTAGACCAGCAGCGCCTCGTCGTCCAGCGCCGGTTCGGGCTGGTCGCTGAAGAACGTGTTCGGCAAGCGTTTCACCAGTTCGTGAAACTGCGGATAGCGTTCGTCCGGTTGCCCGCCCACCTGCACAATCTGGCGAATATTCGCCGCGCCTAGCCCGTCGTCTGTGCCGTGAATGATGATTTCGGCGCGTTCCAGATACTCGGCGCGGACGAAACACACCACCGAACGGCTACTGCGGAGGATGAAGGCGATCCGGCGGTCATCTTCGCTCACATTTTGCGGCGCGACCACTGCCCCGATCAGCCAGCAGGCGAAGTACAGGATCACGGTGTCGCTGTGATTGTAGCCCAGTAGCGCCACCCGGTCGCCGCGCTGAACCCCGTAACCGTCGTGCAGCAGGTGGGCGGTCTGATGCACGCGGGCGTTCACTTCGGCGTAAGATAATTCCTCGCGCTGTCCGTCCGCATCGTAGTGGATGAGGTAGGGGTTCAGCGGCGAGGCTTTGGCGTGTTGCGAGAGCAGGTGGCGAAAGTTACGGTAGGGGATTTTGTGCTGTTCGGGCGGGATGCCGTTCACGGTTTGCGCGGCGTGAATATACGCCTGCGTGGTCGCGTCTAAATCCGGGAACGTGGTCATAGGATGCTCTCCGAGCCTGAATGGGTATTTTTAAGCATACCGCACTCGCTTCATCTGCCCCAAAATCCGCAGGTGAACACAATTTGCACCGGAAATAAAAACAGACCCCATCGTTGAGGTCTGTTCGCGTCCGAATGAACGAAAAACAAAAATCCAACTACATCGGCAGCACTTCCAGCACATCAATGCTGCATCCCGGTGTCATGAAATGCGGGTGTCCGTCCAGCATGGCCTTGACCTGATGGATGTCGGCGGCCTGCACAATCGAATACCCCCCCACGTAGGGCGTCTGCGGCTTGGCGCTGGCGGTCTGGGTGAAGTTCGCACCGCTGCCCAGAGGTGCGCCGCCGTCCACAATCGCGGCTCCGTGCTTGCCGAACCATGCCATCCACGCATCCATGACCTGTTTCCCCATCTCAGGGTTCATGTCCTGCACCCGGTCTTCAGCAGTCTGCGGTACCACATACAGAAGCATATACTTTGTCATCGCAAACCCTCCCCAATTCCCTTACGATTTTTATATCATACTTGATTTAGAATATTTGTGCTACTGTTGTATTCAAATCTTAACAAAACGGAAAGTAATCGGGAACGTGCAAGTGTGATCGCTAATGCTTGAATGAGGGGTCATACTATCCGCGAAAGGGGATATAATAATAGAGAATATGGGTCTGCACCGGCATGACCGGGGAAAGCGTTTTCCAATGGACGAACTAATTAAACAGCTTCAGAACCAGTTGGGTTTGAGCGAAGACAAGGCGCGTGAAATCGTTGGGGTGGTGCAGGGCTTTTTGAAGGACAAACTGCCTGCCCTCAGCGGTCAGTTGGACGATGTGCTAGGGGGCGCGGTGGGCGCTGCCAAATCGTTGGCCGGAGACGCCACAACCGCCGCCCAGACTGCCGCCGAAGAAGCCAGCCGTGCCGCCGCCAGCCTGACAGGTACGGCGCAGGACAAGCTGACCGAAGCCGGTACCACCATATCCGGCACAGCGGGCGGGATCGGCGGGTTGCTCGGTCAGTTCCTTGAGAAAGCCGAATCGGTTGCCGGACAGCTTAAAGAGAAGGCCGAAGGTGCTGCTCACGAGGCGACCAAAGAAGGCGGCCTGCTCGATCAGTTCAAAGGGAAGGCCGAAGGCGCTGCTCACGAAGCGACCAAAGAAGGCGGCCTGCTCGACCAGTTGAAAGAAAAGGCCGGCGAAACCGCTGGACAGATCAAAGAGAAGGCCGGCGAGGCGACCAAAGAAGGCGGCCTGCTCGACCAGTTGAAAGAAAAGGCCAGCGAAACTGCTGGACAGATCAAAGAGAAGGCCGAAGAAGCGACCAAAGAAGGCGGCCTACTCGGTCAGATCAAGGGTAAGGCCGAAGGGCTGTTCGGCGCGAAGAAGGCCGACCCCGCGCCCGAACCCCCTGCACCGGCTGATGCGCCGCCCCCACCGCCTGCCGATAAGACCGAATAGCCAGCGATAGGCTTTCACACACGGCTCAGGGTGAATGACAGCCTGAGCCGTGTGCGTCGCTCCGTGAGGACGGTTTCAGTGGATGACCCGCGCCGGGGAACCTATATCCTCATCTTGAATCTGCCCGCGCCCACGCGCCTGACCATCGGGCGGTTGGGCGTGTTCGATTTCGCCGATGGCTGGTACGCCTATGCGGGTAGCGCCTTCGGCGGCGGCGGGCTGCGCGGCAGGCTAAAGCACCATCTCGCGCCCGTCACCCGCCCTCACTGGCACATTGACGCGCTGCGGCAAGCGGCGCAAGTGTGCGAGGTGTGGTCGCTGGCGGATGCGGCGAACCACGAACACGCATGGGCGGCAGCGCTGCGGTCGCTGCCGGGGAGCAGCATTCCGGCGGCGCGTTTTGGCGCATCGGACTGCCGCTGTCCGGCGCATCTGGTGTACTTCCCCACCGCGCCAGATTTCGCCGGGTTCTGCGCCGCTAGCGGACACCCCCTCCAGCGGGAAGTGATTGTGTAGCGCCCCCATTCCTCTTTCTTACTTGTCGCTGCCCCTGAAACGGGGTGATAATCAATACGGATCGTAATCACCATCGGAGTAACCCCCTTGCGTTTGTTCGACCTGTCCGAAACACAGGCATTGCGCGGCCTCTCGCAGGATGCCCGCCGCCTGTTCAGTGCGCGTGCGTTGCGAATGTTCGCTTACGGGTCGGTTTCCGTGATACTGGCGCTGTATCTGGCGGCGATGGGGCTGAAAGAGGGGCAGATTGGCCTGCTGCTGTCGCTCACCCTGATCGGGGATGCGCTCATTTCGCTGTGGATCACCACACAGGCCGACCGCATCGGACGCCGCCGGATGCTCATGCTAGGCGGGGCGCTGATGATCGCCGCCGGGGTGGTGTTCGGCTTCTCCAACCAGTTTATCCTGCTGGCGGTGGTGGCTTTCATCGGCACACTCAGCCCCAGCGGGAACGAAGTCGGCCCCTTCCTGCCCATCGAACAGGCAGTGCTGGCGCAAACCACGCTACCCGAACGGCGCACACAGGTGTTCGCATGGTACAACCTGACCGGCTCGGCGGCGACGGCTTGCGGGGCGCTGGTCGGCGGCGGGCTGGCGCAGGTGTTGCAATCGGGCGGTATGCCCCCGCTGGAAAGCTACCGTATGATTCTGCTGCTGTATGCCTTCATCGGCGCGGGGCTGATGCTGCTGTTCAGCCGCCTGTCGCCGGAAGCCGAACCGAACGAACCGCCACCCACAGGCAGCCGTTTCGGGCTGAAGCGTTCACGCGGGATTGTGCTGCGGCTGTCGGCCTTGTTCGCGGTGGACGCCTTTGCCGGCGGTTGGGTGGTGCAAAGCCTGATGGCCTACTGGTTCCATGTGCGCTGGGGTGTGGAACCGGCGCTGATCGGTGCGATCTTCTTCGGCGCGAATCTGTTCGCGGCGCTCTCGGCGCTGGCAGCGGCGCGTATCGCGGCACGCTTCGGGTTGATTAACACGATGGTGTTCACGCACATTCCGTCCAACATCCTGCTGATTCTCGTCCCGCTGATGCCTAGCTTGCCGCTGGCGATTCTCGTGCTGATGGCGCGGTTCAGCATTTCGCAGATGGATGTCCCCACCCGCCAATCGTATGTGATGGCGGTGGTAGACCCCGCCGAACGTTCGGCGGCGGCAGGTGTCACCGGAATCGCCCGCACCATCGGCGCCGCCTGTGCGCCGCTGCTCACCGGCGTTTTTCTGGGCGCGGGGTTGCTCAGCCTGCCCTTTTTCGCGGCAGGCGGGTTGAAAATCGCGTATGATCTGGCGTTATATCGCAGTTTCCGCACCCTCAAGCCGCAGGAAGAACTGAGGTAGTACACGGCTTCAGAAAGCCGTATTTGTTCAGGAGAAGGTTGTATGTCCGAGTCCTACACCATTGGGTATTCCAGCCTGTGCCAGTCCATGCCTTCGGTGGCCTACCGCACGCAAACGCTGGTAGATGCCGCCGCCACCTATCCAGAGTTCCGTTTGCTCGTCGCCGATAATGATCTGGACGATGCAAAGGCGCTGGCGAACGCCAAACAGTTTGCCGAAACGCCCGTCAATCTGGCGATCATTTTTCACATTAACGAACTGCTGGGGCCGGAGTTCAACCGGGTGTTCCTGCCGCGCCGCATTCCGGTCATCGCGGTGGATATTCCGGTTCCGATGGCAATTTTCTTCGGCGCGAACAACCGCGAATCCGGGCGGTTGGCGGGCGCGGCGCTGGGGGCATGGGCGCGTCTGAACTGGGGCGGCTATGTAGACCGCCTGCTGGTGATGGCCGAGTCCCGCGTCATCACGGCGCTGCGCGAGCGCATCGAGTATTCGGTCAAAGGCTTGAACGACTCGCTGCCGTTTCTCATATCCAGCCACAACACCGTATATCTGGACGGGAGCAGCAGCCGCGCTGGCGCTGCCAAACGTTCCTACGAGGTGTTAAGCCAATCCGACTCGTATTCGCATATCGCGGTGATCGCCACCAACGATGACTCGGCGCTGGGAGTGATGGACAGCGCCCGCGAACTGGGCATGGAGAACCGCGTCGCCATCGTCGGGCATGGCGCGGACGAGCAAGCCCGCGCCGAGATTGCCCGTCCGGGGTCGAGTTTCGTGGCCTCGGCAGATTACCATTTTGAGCAGTACGGCTCGCGTCTGATGGAACTGGCGCAGCATATCGTGCGCGGGGAGCGTATTCCGCGAGAGAATTTCATCCAGCATACGGTGGTGAGCAAACTCGTGCCCTGAGTGCGAATCGCGGCACGGAGAAAGTCATCACGCATCGGGAAGGGTATATCATGTCCGAGTCCTACACCATCGGCTATTCCAGCCTGTGCCAGTCCATGCCTTCGGTGGCCTATCGCAGTTCCACGCTGCAAGAAGCCGCCGCCGCGCATCCTGAAATCCGCCTGATGATGCTGGATAATGATCTGGATGACACCAAGGCGCTGGCGAATGCCACCCTGTTTGCCACCGAACCGGTAGACGTGGCGATCATCTTTCATATTAACGAACGACTGGGGACGGAGATCAACCGCCTGCTGATTCCCAAACGCATTCCGGTCATCGCCATTGATATTCCCATCCCGATGGCGGTCTACTTCGGCGGCAACAACCGCGAGTCCGGGCGGCTGGCGGGCGAGGCGCAGGGGGCATGGATTCGCGCTCACTGGGACGGTCAGGTGGATAAGCTGCTGGTGCTGACCGAAGCCCGCGTGGTGAGCGCCTTGCGTGACCGCGTGGACTACAGCGTGCGCGGATTGAACGCCACCCTGCCGCAGCCTGTTCCGAGGGACAGCACGCTCTATCTGGATGGCGGTAGCAGTCGCGCAATGGCGGCTGAACGCACCCGCGAGGTGTTGCAACGGTGGGACGGATTCCGGCATATCGCGCTGGTCGCCACCAACGACGACTCGGCGCTGGGGGCGCTGGATGCCGCCCGCGAACTGGGGATTGAGGAGCGCGTTGCCATCGTCGGGCATGGCGCAGATGAGCAAGCCCGCGCCGAAATCGCCCGTGCCGGATCGGGGTTTGTCGCGTCGGCAGATTATCATTTCGAGCAGTACGGGCCGCGTCTGGTGGAACTGGCGCTGCATATCTTGCACGGGGAGCGCGTCCCACGCGAGAATTTCATCCAGCATACGGTGGTGGGACAGCTCACGCCTTGAAGGATAAGTGATGAATACCATTCGTGAGTGGCTACTGGTGGGTCGCTATGTGGATTGCCTATCCCGCCCAATGCTGGCGGGGGCTAAGGTCGGCGCGATTTTGCAGTTAGCCGCGCCGGTGCTGCAAACCGGCTATGTCTGCCAGTTTATCCCCACCATAGACGGCAATCCGATTCCGAGAAACAACCTGCGCACAGGCGTGGATTTCATCCGCGAACAGAAAGCGGCGGGCCGCGTCGTGCTGGTGGCGTGTATGGCAGGCATCAGCCGTTCGGTATCGTTTGCCACCGCCGCCCTGCACGAGGAGGAGGGGGTTTCGCTGCTGGAATCCTTCCGCAGCATACATGCCGTCCGCGTAGAGGCGCTCCCACATGCCCGCCTGTGGGAATCCCTGTGTGCGTATTACAACGATCCCACGCCTTACGAGCGCGTGCTGGATATTGCGTTTGACCTCGAATCACTACCGGATAGCAAGTGACCTCATGCCCGCTACCCACCTCGAAACCGCCCGTTTGCGCCTGCGCTTACTCGCTCTTGAGGATGCGCCAGCGGTGTATCCCCTCATGGCTGATCCCGAAATTGCCAGCAATACCGCGCTGATCCCCTATCCCTATCCCCCCGGCGCGGCGGAAAGCTGGATACAGGCTACGCTGGCGACTGCGGCGCACGGCGAAGAATACACCTTTGCCATTCGCCTGAAGCAACCGGACGGCAGCGACCGCTTCATTGGCGCGGTGGGCATTGGCGCGGATGCGGATGCCTACCGCGGGCAGATCGGCTACTGGTTGGGCAAAGCCTACTGGGGACAGGGTTACATGACCGAAGCGGTGCGCCGCGTGATTCGCTTCGGCTTTGACGAGCTGGCGATGTACCGCATTTACGCCAACCACTACGATTTCAATCCGGCTTCGGGGCGGGTGATGCAAAAAGCGGGGATGCGCTACGAAGGTATCCAGCGCGGGTTTCACCGGAAAGACGGGCGCTATGTGGATGCGCTGCTGTATGCAATTCTGCGGACGGATGAGGCGGCGGCGGGACTGTAAAACACGGGCAGCCCCATGAAAGGGGCCGCCACTCGTGCATTTCTACTAGCGGGTGGGGGTTTGAGCGAACCTCAAACGTCCCCAGAGGTGACAATCAGGGGTTCACCCCCACCATAGTCTGCTTCAACAACAGATCACCTCCTTTTTACTCGTATACGATGTGTCCAAAGTAGCACGATTCGCGCCGCCGAGTCAAATGAGAAATCCGGGGTAATATGATGAGCTTTCAGCCCGTCACGGCACGGTAGTTCGCGTCCAACGCGGGGTTGAGCGCCAGCAGCGCGGCGATGCGGCGAGCGTTGCACATGAACTCCCGCGCTTCTTCCGGCTTCAGGGGGCGACCTAACACGCGAGTTTCGCGGTAGCTCAACCATTTCTTGAGTACCTGATACCCACCCAGCGTATACTCCCACACCGTCTGCGGGATGCCACTCCAATAAGTGCTGTCGTTCAGATACACATCCACGCAACCATCGGATTCGGTCAGCTTGCCACGCCCCGGCATGACCGCGCTGCCTGCGCCGAAAAAGCCCCAATTCACATTGATCGTGAAGTTTGGCGCACCATCACTCACCGTAGTCAGCACGGCGATGGTTCGTAAATTCTCCTGCGGGTCGCCCTGTGTCACACCCGGAACAGGGGTTTCGACATCCAGCAGCGCGGCAAGCTGCCGCCCCATCCCGGCAGAGGCTTCGAGTGCAGCGCGGGTTTTGGGCAGCGGCACACGCGGCCAATCCTGCCGCAGCGCCCCGGCATTTTGGGTGCGGTAGGCTGGTGCGTGCAAAACAGCCAGCGTATGATAAAACAGCAGTTCCGCGCCTGCGTTCACATCCTCACCCCCTAACCCCCTCTCCACTTCGTAGCGAGGGGGAATTAAAGCTGATTCTGGACTCCCCTCTCCATGCAATGGGGAGGGGATGGGGGTGGGGATATTTTCAACAAGTGCAGTATGAATTGCTTCCATAACAGCGGGCAGATCATGGATGATCTGCCGATTCGTGAAGCGTAGAACACGCAAACCACGACTTTCAATAAACATTTGGCGGAGCGCATCTTCTTCAACCGTATAATTGTGGATTTCCCCATCCACTTCGATGACCAGATGCCCTTGTGGACAGTAAAAATCCACAATGAACCGATCTATGGGATGCTGACGGCGGAATTTGTAGCCTTCAAATTTCCGCCCACGCAACACATCCCACAGCATAGACTCTGTAGCAGTCGGTTCGTGGCGCATCTGACGAGCCAACGGTTTTATTTTCTCCCATAACTCTGTGCTGCCGTACACCACTGCATACGGTTTCGCAGCATCCTTTTCCTCACCCCCTAACCCCCTCTCCACTTCGTAGCGAGGGGGAATCAATACGGATTCTGGACTCCCCTCTCCATGCAATGGGGAGGGGCTGGGGGTGGGGACTAAAACCCCCGCCAGATAATCCTTCGCCCGGTCACTCAGGTTCGGCTTGCGCCCCCCCACCGCCACCGGATCGGCATCGAACAGCGCAAGCTGATTTTTCGGCGCAGCGTACAGGTAAAGCGGGAAGTAACTGGATAGTCCATTACCTAAATTATCAGCAAGTACATGGGTGAAAAGACCGCGATCAAAGTGTTCCATTGACTGCCGCTGACGTGCTTCCAACCACGCATTACCCGGCTGCACATGCGGAAAATAGTCAGGACGTGCGCGATCTAAAATTGCTTCATCCCAATACAACCAGCGAATATCAAAAGGCCGATAAGCGTATCGTGTAATCTTGTTGGCCTCATACGCAGCCCCGGAGTTTGCCTGTAAATAGGCTTGTACCGCTTCCACCAAGCGTTCTTTGTCAATATCAACCACCACATCATCCCGGCTGGTTTTCACCCCCGGAAACGATGCAGGGAACAACTCCGGCAGCAGCGGCCATGTGAAGTAATCCGCGCCGAACGCATGGGGCAAGAACGGCAGCCCAAGTTCCAAAGCGGGTATGACTTCCTGATACACTGCGGCATTCACATCAACAACTTCACTCTTTAACTGCGCCCGCTTACCCGTTCCCCACAGATGGCGGAATCGAACGCTTTTTATGCCTTCATGTTGCGGCTTACGAACCATCGTGGCAATCGCTGTTCCAACCTGTATACCCTCACGGTTGAACTCGGTTGAAAAGATACTCGGATCAGGTTTGCCTTCCGGTGTGGTTTTGCCTGTTTTGTACTTATCCCCGTTCAAGTTATCAATGGTCACAATGTCGAACGCATCCAGATAGCGTTCGCGCATCCCCGGATGCGATAAACCATCCAACCATGAATAATTGCTGATGAAACTCACCACGCCGCGCCCGGTTCCTTCGGCAATCCGGCGCTCCGCCATGCGAAAAAAGCGCACATATAGATCATTCAAGCCCTGTCCCTGTGGGCGCGGCAGGGCGGGATTGTGCGTGGTGCGGTAGGCTTCGGAAAGTTCGCGTTCTTCTTCTACCGCCACCCCTGCGAAACCGGAATAAGGTGGATTGCCGAGGATGACCAGAATCGGGCGATGGCGTTTGACCGTATCGGCGGCTTCCCGTTCGCGTTCCAATTCCGGGAACAGCAGCGCCGTTTTGGGGGCGCTGCCCGTGTCCCATCCGGTGAGGGCGTTGGTCAAATACACGCCCGCCCGCTGTCCGGCGCTCAAAGGGGCGTGCAGGTTGTTGAGCAGCATACCGATCTGTAAATGAGCAACCACAAAAGGGGCGGGCAGGATTTCAAAGCCAAATACCCGTTCGCGCATGGCCTGTTGTACCGCCTGCGCCGCCAGAATAGCACCCGCTTGCTTGGCCTGTGCTGCGTAAATATGGCGCAGCACAGCCACCAGATACGCGCCCGTCCCACAGCAGGGGTCAAGGATAAATACGCTTGAATCGGCCAGCCCGTCCGCAATTCCGAGTTCCGTTTTGAGCGCCGCATCCACACGGGCAACCATATACTCGACCACTTCGGGCGGGGTGTACCACACCCCCAGTTGGCGGCGTAGATCGGGGTCGAAAGCCTCAAGGAACGGCTCATAGAAATACTGTACGGTTGCCCCGGTATTGAAGCTGGCAAAAAAAGCCGTTCGCTCAACACGATTGAGCGCATCTACTGTCCAATCCAGTATTTGCTCGACAGAGAGGGGCAGCACCGCGCCATCCGAAAACTGGTTGAACAATTCGCTAATCACCGGGATATTCATCCGGCGGGTATCTCGCCACAGATCAAATGCACTCTCGGCAGCAGGATGTTTTTCGTGCCACAGCACCCATGCGCTGAACAAACCGTAAAACAGCGTTTGTACCAGAGTGGAACGAAAGAAATCTTCGGCAGTTTCACCTTCAAAACGCACCCCTAACGCCGATTCCATCTGCTGACGAATCCGCTGCAAGGCCGCCAAATCCGCGCCGCCCACTTTCATTCGGGCTTTCGCTTCACGCGCATAGCTGGCGAGTATCCATGCCACATCCTGCGGGTTGGTCAGCGGGGCATTGCGCCGCATCACGCGCAGCAGATATTCGCGCAGCGCGGTTTCGTGCGCCCCTGCCAGCGTGCGCGGGTGGGCTGCCGCTGACCAGAAGGCCGCCTCGTTCGCCGCCAGATCGTAGCGTTCTTCGATCACGGCCTGCCCTGTGTGACGATCACGAGTGACCAGCACAAACTGGTAGTAGTTTGTCACCAGCACTTGCCCGTAGTGCGTCAAATAGCGCGTCACCTGCTCTCCCCGCGCAATCGCCATCAGGTCGGCGCTCACGCCTTTGGCTTCTACCGTGCCATGTGCAGGATTCTGGTCAGGGGATTGGTTTTCATCCAGCAACACCAGATCGGGAATCCCTGCACCCGTGTTTTTGACATGCACGACGGCCTGCACTCTGGGGCGCAACCCCGAACCCACCTCGTTCAACAGCTTCTGGAGTTCGCCATAGTAAGACGTTTCCGCCACTGTTGCGCCGCGCAACGAGAACAGGGTGTGCAGGTAGTTTTCTAAAACCGACATGGCGTATTCCTGATGAAGCTATGGAAAGAGTCAGTAGGATGATTGTAACGCAGGGCGGCCTAGAACACACCTCAACCAGCGAGAAAGCGGAATGAGCGCCGCCTATCCTGACAATTCCTTGACAGAACCCTCTTGACATTTGATTTGTTTACACTGTAAACTGTTTACATAATTAACAAAGTAATCAGCGTAAACATTCAGGGTTGAGGCGTTATGATGAACAGGCGCGAACAACGGCGCGAGGACACGCTCCAGAGCATCAAAGCCGCCGCCCGTCAGCAGATGGCGGAAGGGGGCAGCGTGGCGCTGTCGCTGCGCGGGATCGCCGCCAGCATGGGCATGACTGCCCCCGCCATCTACCGCTACTTCCCCAACCGCGACGCGCTCATCACGGCGCTGATCGTGGATGCCTTCAATGCTCTGGCGGACGCGCTGATCGTCGTGCGGGACGCAGAGCAACAGGCCGGAGCGCACCCGTTCGAGCAGTTGAGCGTGGTGCTGCTGGCCTACCGCGACTGGGCAGTGATGCACCGGACGGATTTTGAGCTGATCTACGGCAACCCCATCCCCGGCTACGATGCCCCGCGTGAAGTCACCGTTCCGGCGGTGGTGCGCGGCTTCGAGGTGATCGTGGGCGCAATCGAGGCCGGGATGCACACGCCGCGCTACCAACCGCGTCCGCCCTATGATGTCGTGCCGGAACACACACGGGCGCACATCGCGGAACTGATCGCCCGTGACGGTTATCCGGTTTCCGAACGGGCGCTGTATCTGGGCGTGGTCGGTTGGGGACAGCTTCACGGCATCATCATGCTGGAACTGTTCGGGCATATTCAGTCGGTGGTGGGGGATGTCGCCCACCATTATCACGAGCAAGTGCGCTGTATGATGCAGGCGATGGGCATGTCCCCGCCCTAACGCGCCTGCACCCTATCGTTCACAACATTTCCGTTTCCTGTTTTCGCGTCTTCCCGTAGCGGAAAGACGACGGGTAGCGGTTTGCCATCTACCGGATACGCATAGAAAAAGGATACCCTCATGACTTCAGAACTGCATGTGATTTTCGGGACGGGGCCGCTGGGCAAATGGACGGCACGCCACCTGCTGAAACAAGGCTACCGGGTGCGGCTGGTGAACCGCAGCGGTCAAACGCCCGACCTGCCAGCCGGCGCGGAGATCGTTCGCGGCGATGCCTATGACCGCGCTCAGGCGGCGGCGCTGGTGGCGGGTGCGGCAGCGGTCTATCAGTGCGCCCAACCGCAATATCACGAATGGGTGGAGAAGTTCCCCCCGCTGCAAGAGTCGATTCTGGCGGCAACCTCAGCGGCGGGCGCAAAACTGATCGTCGCCGAAAACCTGTATATGTATGGCGACACACACGGTCAACCGATGACCGAATCCACGCCCAACAACGCCCACACCCGCAAGGGCAAGGTGCGCCAGCAGATGAGCGCGGCGTTGATGCAGGCGCATCAGCAGGGTAAGGTGCGGGTGGCGATGGCACGCGGTTCGGACTTCTTCGGCCCCGAAGATACCGTGCAAAGCGGGTTCGTGTACCGTCCGGCGCTGGCGGGTAAGGCCGTCAATCAGGTGGGGCGCACCGACCAGCCGCACACCTTCACCTATGTGGCGGACTTCGGGGCGCTACTGGCGACGCTAGGAACGCATGACGAGGCGCTAGGGGAAATCTGGCATGTGCCGAGCAACGCGCCAGTCACGCAGGCCGAACTGCTGGCGATCCTCAGCGAGGCACTAGGGAAGCCCGTCAAGGCACAGGTGGCGGGGCGCTTCATGCTGTCGCTGCTAGGGCTGTTCAACCCCGGCGCGAAAGAAATGGTCGAGATGCTGTACGAGTTCACGCAGCCGTTCATCATGGACAGCAGCAAGGCGCAAAAGGCGTTCGGCCTGCGCCCCACGCCGCTGCCCGAAGCCGTTCGCGCCACGCTGGATTGGTGCCGCACCCACCCGTAAGAGGGGCATGAAAAAGCGGGCATGATGTGTGGATCATGCCCGCTGGAACGGCGTTGAATGGGCTGCTGACTACGGATCGAAGGGCAGCGGCGTGTTGGTGATCGAAGGCGCTGTCGGGAACGGCGGCTGCGTGGGCAGCGGCGCACTCGTCGGCAGCGGCGGGATCGTGGGCGGCAGCGGCGGCGTTGGCGAGAGATACGCCGTCGGGAACACCTGCGTCGGCGCGACGAACGACGGGAATATCTCCGTGCCGGGTAAAGTCACAAGCGGGGTGATGCTGATGACGAAGCCTTGCGGTGTGGCGCTAGGAGATGGCGCGGCAGTCGAGGGAGGAATCGTGGGGATGACCGTCCCCTGCCCCGCCGGAGTCGGAGTCACTTTGGGGGAAGCCGTCCCCCACAGCACAAACCCCACGCAATAAAACGGGATCGTGATGACGATGATGGCGATCAAGACCAGACGCCAGTTGTGACGCCGTTGTTCTGCTGCCTGCCGTCTGCTAATGCTCACACCCCGCGCCCTTTCCCGTATCCCGACTGCTGTGCCAATTATAGCGCATTCGTCCGCAGCAGGTCAGGGTTGGGGAGCCGCGCCATCAGGCCTTCGGCAAGTTGTCGTTGATAAACTGGTGCGCTTCGGGCAGCGTGCTGGCAAAACCGAACTGCTGATTCTTGTTCAGCGCACCGTAAACCTTGCGGAATACGTTCCAGAGCGACAGAAAGAACGGATTTGCGCCCAGAAACACAGTCACTTTGGTGCGCGAATTTTGCTTTTGGGTCATCCCCCGCGCATTCGCCATCGCGGATAGCGGAATGCCGGTACTCTGGCGTAAATCCACAATCGCGCCCACCGGATGTACCACTTCATTAATCATCGTGTCGCCTTTGAGCTGCGCATCGTAGGCTTCATCCCACGTCCAACGCCCAATCATCGCCATTCGCATGATCGTTTTTTCGGGATTATCCCATTCTACTGTAACAGGCATATATTATGCTTCCATTTCATACGCAACCTACACAATACATCTATGATAACCGCAATTCGATCGTTCTACATTCAAGAATTTCTGAGGGTATCCGGTCAGGGGTGAGTTTCTTCGGGCGCGATTCATGAGGATTGTCATGCCCAAATGCACATCGTGTTCATTGCACACGGGTTTACAATGATTGAGGCATAGAAGGAGCAGATCACAATGGCTATCACCAAGCAAGACGCCCTCGACTATCATCGGATGGGACGACCGGGCAAAATCGAAGTCACCCCCACCAAACCCCTCGCCACACAGCGCGATCTTTCGCTGGCCTATTCGCCCGGCGTGGCGGATGCCGTGCTGGAAGTGGAGCGCGACCCGCTGACCGCATATGAACTGACCGCCAAGAGCAATCTGGTGGCAGTCATCTCCAACGGCACAGCCATTCTCGGCCTCGGTGATCGTGGGCCGCTGGCTTCCAAGCCGGTTATGGAAGGCAAGGGTGTGCTTTTCAAGCGATTTGCCGATATTGATGTGTTCGATATCGAAGTCAACTCGCACAGCGTCGAAGAAATTATTACCGTCGTGCGGGCGATTGCCCCCACCTTTGGCGGCATCAATCTGGAAGACATCAAAGCGCCGGAATGCTTTGAAATCGAGCGCCGTCTGCGCGCTGAACTGCCGATTCCGGTGTTCCATGACGATCAGCACGGCACGGCGATTATCTCTGGCGCGGCGCTGCTGAACGCCTGCGAAGTCACCGGCAAGAAGCTGGAAGACCTGAAAGTGGTCATCAACGGCGCAGGCGCAAGCGCCATCGCCACCGGCGAGTTCTACATCAGCCTCGGCGTTCGCCGCGAAAACATCATCATGGCGGATACGAAAGGCGTGCTGTACGAAGGCCGTCAGGAAGGCATCAACGAATATAAGGCGCGTTTCCTCGTCAAGACTGAGGCGCGTACACTGGCGGAAGCCTGCGTGGGCGCGGACGTGTTCCTCGGCCTATCGGCGGCGGGCGCACTGAAGCCGGAGATGGTCAAGACGATGGCGGATACGCCCTTGATCTTCGCGCTGGCGAACCCCACCCCCGAAATCATGCCGGAGGAGGCGCTGGCCGTCCGTCCTGATGCCATCATCGGCACAGGCCGCAGCGACTATGCCAACCAGATCAACAACGTACTCGGTTTCCCGTTCATCTTCCGCGGTGCGCTGGATGTGTACGCCAGCACCATCAACGAAGAAATGAAGATGGCGGCCTCTCGCGGCTTGGCGGCGCTGGCGCACGAAGATGTGCCGGACAGCGTGCTGACCGCCTACGGCCTGACCTCGCTCAAGTTCGGTCGCGAATACCTGATCCCCAAGCCGCTTGACCCCCGCGTACTGCTGTGGCTGGCGCCGGCTGTAGCCGAAGCCGCCATGAAAAGTGGCGTTGCGCGTCGGCAAATTGACCTTGAGGCGTATCGCGGTGAACTGATCCGCCGTCAAGGGTTGGGGCGCGAACTGCGTAGCAACCTCATCAACCGCGCCCGCGCTGGCAAGCCGCAGCGCATTGTGTTCCCCGAAGGCGACGATGCGCGTATCATCCGCGCCGCCGCACAGGTGCAGGAAGATGGCATCGGTCAGCCCATCCTGCTTGGGAATGTGACCGCTATTCAGGCCAAGATTGCCGAGCTGGGCATGGACTTCCAGCCGAGCATCATCGAACCCTTCACCGATCAGGCCAAGCATACGCAGTACGAGGAGGCGCTGTATGCGCTGCGTCAGCGCAAGGGCTTGACCCGCGCCGATGCGACCCGTATGGTCAGCAACCGCACCGTGTACGGCCTGATGATGCTGCATCAGGGCGATGCCGATGCCTATGTCAACGGGCGCGCACATGACTACCCGGATGTCATCCGTCCGGCGCTGCAAATCTTCCACACCCGCGAGGGCGCGAAGGTTGCCAGCGGCGTGTATATCATGGTGGTGAAGGGGCGCGTGTACCTGTTCACCGATGCCACCGTGAACATTGACCCGAACGCCGAAATGCTTTCGGAAATCGCTATTCTGGCGGCGGACTTCGCTAAGACGCTGGGGATTGAACCCCGCGTGGCGATGCTCTCGTTCTCCAACTTCGGCAGCACCCCGCACCCGCAGCAACAGAAGGTGGCGAAAGCGGTGGAACTGGTGCAGCAGAAGCGCCCGGATATTCCTGTGGACGGCGAAATGCAGGCCGATACCGCCGTCGTCCCCGAACTGGTCGAAGGGCGCTACCCCTTCAGCCGCGTGAAGGATGCCAACATCCTCGTGTTCCCGGACTTGGAAGCCGCCAATATCGCCTACAAGCTGCTCGCCCGCTTGGGGCAGGCCGAAGCCATCGGCCCGATCCTGCTAGGGACGGGCGCGCCGGTACACGTCCTACAGGCGGGTGATGATGTGGAAGACATCGTTGCCATCGCCGCCGTTGCCGCCGCCGACGCACAGTCGCGCTAGGTCATTCGTTTCGCAACGCGAGGGCATGGGGGTCACTCCCCGTGCCCTTTTTGATTCGCTATTCCTGTCATCCCCCCCCTCTCGCACACCGCACGGACGCTTGCAGCGGTATAGGCTGCACGAATCTCACAATACTCACAAAAATATCCATATCTTAAGGAGTATTTGTGGTTATTTTTGATGGGGAATTCACGTTTGATCTATTGCCTTTTGGGATAAACGGGCTTTCAATTAAGTTAAGAATAAAGACATGGCATCATATTATCTCAACGCTTTATCACGTCTGAATTATAGAAAGGGCAGCATCATGCGTCCCCAATCGCTACGTTCATCGCTCGCACAACTTCAACGCGGTCAATCTCTCCTAGAGTATTGGCCGGCCATCCCGGCAGCCATCGCTGTCATGATCGGCGCTTCCATCCTCGTGGGTTTCGTCAACAATACGTTCCTCAAAACCGCCAACGGGCTTGAAGGCTATTGCAAGCCGGAAGCCGTCATCGAAACCAGCGCCGAACTGTACAACCACAAGATCGAAGCCTCGGCGCGGGTATACGACTCGGTGACTGACCGTACCACCATCGCCTACACCGTCACCTCTGGCGACCAACCCGCCATTAGCCACTGGATTCTCGGCGTGCCGAAAGGTGTAGCCGATCGGGTCATTAGCACCAGCGAAGCATGGGCATGGATGGATGTAGACCCCACCACCGGCGCGAAAGGCATGAAGTTCGACATTGGCTACAGCCCGACCAGCAGCGGCGGCACTAGCAGCGGCGGTGGGAATGGTGGTAGCAACGGCGGCGGCCCCAAGAAAAGCGCGGTGAAGGGCTTCCATATCGCCCCGTTCTCGGTACTGGCAGTGGGCGGTACGGAAACCCGCGTTATCAGCATCACGCTGGATGGCAATTTCGACTTCGGTTCGATCACCGTCACCACGAAATCCGGCGCTACCCAGATTGGTACCGATACGATCAGCGGGCCGATTGCGCCTGTAGATGACAATACCAATCAGAACAATGACAATGGAGTGGATCGCTCCAAAGGGTGCTAGAAATGACCGCGCAGCACAGTCGTACACCACAAGGACAGAACCGTATGATGCACAGCACATCCGCTGCGAAAGTGCGCCGTCCGGCCTCACACCCGGACAGCGCCCGCCAACCGGCCTACAGGGTGTTCGACGCGCTGCGCCCTTCCCGCCTGATGCACTCGTCCAACCGTGTCGAACGGCGTAAACGCTGGACGATCGTCATCATCATCGCCTCGCTAGTGTTTTTGTGGTCGCTGTGGACACTCAGCACCACACTGATGCGGCAGGTACGAGCGAACAACGGGGCGTTCCTTATGGACGCCCTGCAAGCGCCATTCAACCTGACCGACCGCATGTCGCCTGCGGTCAGCGCGGCCTACATGACCATCCTCCCGCTGCAAACCGATATTCTGCTGCTGAACGTTGCCAGCGTCGAAACCTTCACCCCCGGCGTGACTCCGGTAGTGGAACCGGTTGCGGTTGATCCCGTTGCTGATCCGGCTGTCGCCACCCTGCCGGCCTCCACGCTTCAAAATGATCTGCTCGGCGAATGCCTGTGGAGCGCGGGTCTGTATGATCCGGCAGCACAGGAACAACTGGCTTGCCTGAAACTGCCTGCCGCCTATCTCACGCAGGGCTTGTACGAGGATGCCAATGGTGCGGCGATCCATGTCGTCGCCGCGCAGTTCAAACCCGAATTGGCGACCACCATGCAGGTGATGAACGCCCTGAAAGCGGTGGCGGATGCGGTGGGACGCACTGGCAACTATGTGATCGGCGTGGGCGCGGTGGACTACTTCTACAGTTCCACGCCTGACCTGTACAGCTTCACATGGGCGCACAATGGTTGGGTATACAGCATCGCCAGCCCGGAAATGAGCCAGTTGGAAAAAGCGGTGCAGGGGTTCGCCTACTAGCTACACACGCGATAGATAATCGTTCCCGTCCCCTCAGCCCATCACCGGGCTGAGGGGATTCGTGGTGCGATCTGGCGCTAGACAGACGGGGCGCTTTCAGGCAATCTGATAAGCGTTCTACTCCATGCGATAGGAATCCATATCACCCATGTCTCCTTCTGCGACCGCTGTTTCCGGCACGCGCATTGATGCCCGTGTCGCGCTTGCCATTCTCGTGACGATCCTTGCATTCTCCTCGGCTTTCGCTGCCGGACGCGCTGCCTTGAAAGGCTACTCGCCCGAACATATCGCGCTGCTGCGCTTTCTTATCGCCGCTGCGGTGTTATTCGTCCTCGGCCTGCTCACCCGTATGCCGCTGCCCGCCCGCCGTGATGTGCCGATGCTGGCTGCGATGGGCTTTGCCGGATTTGCCTTCTATAACGTGGTACTCAACTTGGGACAGCGCACGGTATCGGCAGGCGCGTCCAGCCTGATTGTGAACATCAGCCCGGTGCTGGTGGCGCTGCTGGCAGGCTACTTCTTTCACGAACGCCTGACGCGCTGGGCATGGATCGGCTTCGGCATCTGTTTCACGGGGGTGGCGCTGATTGCGACCAGTACCGGACAGGGCTTGCGTTTCTCGCCGGGGGTGTTCCCGCTGCTGCTGGCCGCCTGCGGATTGGCGATCTATTCGGTGGGGCAAAAGGCACTGCTCAAACGGTATTCCCCGCGTCAGTTCATCACCTATGCCATTATTTCCGCCGCGCTCATGCTGCTCATCTTCCTGCCGGGGCTGACGGACGAAGTATCTACCGCCTCTGCCGAAGCCACGCTTTCGGTGGTGTATCTGGCAATTGTCACCAGTGTGATCGGTTACGGAAGCTGGTCGTATGTGCTATCGCGCTTGCCTGCGTCCCGCGCTGGCAGCTTCCTGTACTTCAATCCGGCGGTGGCGACTCTGGTGGCGTGGGTGTGGTTGGGTGAAGCGCCCGCGCCGTTGATGCTGGTGGGCGGGGCGCTGGTGCTGGCAGGAGTCATCGTGGTGAATACACGCGGACGCGCTCCCGCGCTGGCCGATCTAACGCCAGATGCGTAACCGGCCTCTGCGCGGTATCCCCTAGCGGCGCTTAATATTCTGGCTCGGAGGAATCGTCACCATCCAGCGTTAGCGGCACATCCAAGCGCAGCCATGTGCGCCCCACGCGGAACAAACTGCCCGGTCGCAAACTAATGCGCCCTTTGATGGAGGACTTGTCGCGTTCGACGAACGTCCCGTTGCGGCTGTTGTCATCTTGCAACCAGAACCCCAGCATATACGGGTTTTCCACCGAATCGGTGGCGGTGACAGGGATGGCGAGAATGCCCAGATGCGCATGTACCCGTGACGCCTGACTGTCAAAGTTGAGGTGAACATCGCAGCCTTCGCGCCGCCCGATGAGCAGCACCCGTTCCTCGCCCGGTTCGGGTTGGTCGAAGTTCAATATTTTGCCGTCCAGCGGCCCACTCATGTACGTGATCGAAATTTCCTTAGCCATGCCGCCCTCGTGCCGGGATGGAACGCTTTCTGTATGCTGCACAGTGTACCTGAGAACCCCGTTCATCCCAAGCAATCCAGGTAAATCGGGGATCATTCGGATTTTTGGGTCAAAATTCGCATCTGAATGGCAGCGCAGAAGGCGCGGACAGTGCCGCGCCCCCCGTAGATGTAGATGTGCAATCGTTAGCCGCAGTCGCCCGTCAGCGATAGATACGATGCTGACACCCACCCCTGCTGACCGCCGAACACCACCTGCAACCACTCACCGGAACGGGCTGAGGCACTGAGCGTGGTCTGGTACGGCACCTTCGTCAGTACCGCGCTATTCGCGTCCGGTTCGGCGCGGAGGTTCAGGATGTTCGTCGTGGTCACACGGCAGTTACTAAGCGCAGTCGGTGGGATGGCCGCCGTCGGAGCCGGCGCGCCGGGGATGAGGATGACCGTCCCCGCGTTGGGGATGATGCCGCAGGTGAGGCCGTCCTTCGTGAACGACGGCAGGCTGACGGTGACACGCGGCTGACCGGATGCGTCGCGGTACAGCAGCGTCCCCGCGCCCTGCAAGCACACCTGCACCGGAGCGCCAAACGTGACCGAGCCGGATGCGTCGAAGCTGTAAACTTCCACCGCCAGCGTGAAGGGCTGCGTCACGCCGACCTGCGCGGGGTCGGTGAGCAGCGAATAACACTGGTTCATGCCGCTGCCGCCGTTGGGCAGCGACACCGCCACTTGTGTCGAGGGTGTGAATCCCGTCTGGCTGCACAGCGCCGGAGCTGGGGCGGATGTCGGCACAACACTATTCTGAGGCGGTAACAGGATGCCCTCAAACGCGCCGATGTCGCAATCCGCGCCGATAGGCCGCGCTGTACCGCGCTGGTCGGCGGCGGGGCAGTCTGCCGCCAGCGCCGCGTCAATCGCCGGGCTGCCGACCACCAGCGGGATCGTTTGCGTGGAGCCACCGTTCGCGCCCAGTGTGCCGACGCCGAGCGAGGCCACCTGCGTCACATTCGCGCCGCATGACCCATCATCCGACAGGTTGTAGGCCGCGCCGTTGCCGTTGATCGTCCCTGTTCCGTCACAATTCGCGCCCTGCGCCCCTTTGCCAAGCAGGCTGTTGTTGAGCGTCACCGTTCCGCTGCTATCGTTGTAGATGCCGCCGCCGCTGGTGGTCGCCGTGTTGCTAGAGAAGGTGCTATGGGTAAGCGTCACCGTCCCATCTAAATTGGCGAGACCGCCGCCGCTGAGAGCCGAATTGCCAGAGAAGGTGCTGTTGGTAAGAATCACGGTTCCGCTGGTGTAGTTGTAGATGCCACCGCCGTTGCCAGTGGTGGCACTGTTGCCAGACACGGTGCTGTAGTTGATCGTCAGTGTGGTGCCGTTGTTGTCTACACCACCGCTTTGGGGAGCCGAATTGCCGGAAAGGGTACTGTTGTTGATCGTTATATCCCATGTGCTGGCGATGCCGCCGCCGAGGGTGGTCGCGGTGTTGCCCGACATAATGCTGTTATTGATCGTCAGCGTCCCACCGTTGTAGATGCCACCGCCGTAATCCGCATGATTGCCAGAGAAGGTGCTGTTGTTGATCGTCACCCAACCCGCACTGTTGTAGAAACCGCCAGCAGCATAATCAGCCGAATTGCCGGAGAACGTGCTGTTATTAATCGTCATCGTACCGTTGTTGGTGTAGAGACCGCCGCCGGCATCGCTGACCGAATTATTCGAGAAGGTGCTGTTGTTGATAGTCACCATCCCGCTGTCGTTGTAGAGGCCGCCGCCGCTGCTGCTACTAATCGGGCACGCGCCGCCGCAATTGCCGCCGATCATCTTGAGTTTGTTGATTGTCACGCTCACAGGGTTTGTGAAGCCATCCACGGTGAAGATGCGAATGTCGGTGCCGCCGCTGATGGTTGCGCCGTTGCCGTTGATCGTCAAATCAACGGTGATATTCGGCAGGTTGCTGGTGAGCGTAAATGATCGGGTGATGTTAATCGTGTCACCGCTGCTTGCGCTGATGATCGCGTTGCTCAACTGGCTTTCGTTCGTCGCTGTGATCGTGGCGGCGCGGACAGGGACAGCGCCCCACGCCAGCAGCAGGCACAGTAGGGTAAGCAGGCTTGGTTTTAGAATGAAATGACGGAACATGGTACTCCTCACTTATGGGGAAGCGTTTTAGGATCGGCATGATATAATGGGAGGATGGCGACACGAAAATTTCATCTGAGCGAAGAAGCGATTGCCGCACTGAAGCGGGCAGAAACAGCGACGAAAAAGTCGA
>Ga0172373_10001641_pt1 | contig 35945 bp, 35 predicted proteins | sample Lak10m_2_FD_114546 | JGI IMG/M metagenome (GOLD analysis project Ga0172373, IMG submission 114546) | Freshwater microbial communities from Kabuno Bay, South-Kivu, Congo - kab_092012_10m | ecosystem: Environmental > Aquatic > Freshwater > Lake | place: Democratic Republic of the Congo...
AAGGTGGGCGGCATCCACGCCAACCACACCTACCCGGCCGAATTCATCTACCAGAACCTGATGATCCAGGCCAACGTCATCGACGCAGCCTTTCGCCATGGCGTGCAAAAGCTGCTGTTCCTGGGCTCCAGCTGCATCTACCCCAAGCTGGCCCCCCAGCCCATGCGCGAAGACGCCCTGCTTACCGGCACCCTGGAGCCCACCAACGAGCCCTACGCCATCGCCAAGATCGCCGGCATCAAGCTCTGCGAAAGCTACAACCGCCAGTATGGCCAGAGCCACGGGGTGGGCTACCGCAGCGTCATGCCCACCAACCTCTACGGCCCTGGCGACAACTACCACCCGGAAAACTCCCACGTCATCCCGGGGCTCATCCGCCGCTTCCACGAGGCCAAGGCCAACCACGCGCCCAGCGTCGCCATCTGGGGCACCGGCACCCCCAGGCGCGAGTTCCTGTACGTGGACGACATGGCCGCCGCCTGCGTGCACGTCATGAACCTGGGCAAGGCCACCTACGGCCAGCACACCCAGTCCATGCTCAGCCACATCAACGTGGGTTGCGGGCACGACATCACCATCCGGGAACTGGCCGAAACCATTGCCCGGGTCATCGGCTACGCGGGCGACATCGCCTTTGACCTCGCAAAGCCCGACGGCACCCCGCGCAAGCTCATGGACAGCACCCGACTCAACGCCTTGGGCTGGCAGGCACAGGTGGGTTTGGAGGTTGGCCTGGAAAGAGCCTACCAAGACTTCCTGCAGAACCACACGGCGCAGCCTTGAAAGACCACCCCATGACAGAACAACCCAAAGTCGCCCTCATCACCGGCGTCACCGGCCAGGACGGCGCCTACCTGGCCGAATTCCTGCTCCACAAGGGCTACATTGTCCACGGCATCAAGCGCCGCTCCAGCCTGTTCAACACCGACCGCATCGACCACCTCTACCGCGACCGGCATGAAAAGGATGTGCGCTTCTTCCTGCACCACGGCGACCTTACCGACAGCTCCAGCCTCATCCGCATCATCCAGCAGACCCAGCCCGACGAAATCTACAACCTCGCAGCGCAAAGCCACGTGGCCGTGAGTTTCGAGGAGCCCGAATACATCGCCAACTCCGATGCCCTGGGTGCGCTGCGCATCCTGGAGGCCATCCGCATCCTGGGCCTGGAAAAGAAAACCCGCTTCTACCAGGCCAGCACCAGCGAACTCTACGGCCTGGTGCAGGAAATCCCGCAGAAGGAAACCACCCCTTTCTACCCGCGCAGCCCCTACGCGGTGGCCAAGCTTTACGCCTACTGGATCACCGTCAACTACCGCGAGGCCTACGGCATCTACGCCTGCAACGGCATCCTGTTCAACCACGAAAGCCCCGTGCGCGGTGAAACCTTCGTCACCCGCAAGATCTCCCGCGCCTTGGCGCGCATCAAGCTGGGCCTGCAGGACTGCCTGTTCCTGGGCAACATGGACGCCAAGCGCGACTGGGGCCACGCCAAGGACTACGTGGAAATGCAGTGGCTCATGTTGCAGCAGGCGCATCCCGAAGACTTCGTCATCGCCACCGGCGTGCAATACAGCGTGCGCGACTTCGTCAACGCCGCCGCCCAGGAACTGGGCATGGCCATCCGCTGGGAAGGCAAAGGCGTGGACGAGAAAGGCTACTGGACAACCCCCGAGGGCGACAAGCTCATCGTCGCCGTGGACCCGCGCTACTTCCGCCCCACCGAGGTTGAAACCCTGCTGGGCGACCCGTCCAAGGCCAAGGCCAAGCTCGGCTGGACGCCCAAGACCACCTTCGAGGAACTTGTGGCCGAGATGGTGCGCGAAGACCTCAAGTCCGCCGAGCGCGACGAGTTGATCAAACACCACGGCTACACGGCCATGGCTTACAACGAGTAACGTGCAAGTCAATCAATCTCTGTTGCAGCTTCTGCGCCGGCTTTGGGTCCATATCGCACCACGGCGCCGAGTTCAGCTCGGCATCTTGTTTCTGTTGATGATTCTTGCTTCTCTGGCCGAAGTCGTCAGCATCGGCGCCGTATTACCGTTCTTGGGTGTGTTGATGGACCCTGAGGCAGTATTCAAGCAGCCATACCTGCAGCCGCTGATTCAAGCGCTTGGCCTGACTGAACCAAAACAACTGCTACTGCCGCTCACAGTGGCCTTCGCCTGCGCCGCACTACTCTCGGGTGTGATGCGTCTGCTGCTGTTGTGGGCGCAAACTCGACTGAGTCATGCCATCGGCGCTGATTTCAGTATCAGCATTTATCGACGGACGCTGTACCAACCATATGCTGTACATATTTCCCGAAATAGCAGCGAGATCATTTCCGGCATCACCGCTAAAGCAAATGGTTTGGTAAACGGCACGATACTGCCAATTCTGGCAATCACCAGTTCAGTGATGATGGCAATCACCGTCGTGCTGGCTCTGGTTGCAATTGAACCTCTGGTGCCAATTGTCGTTCTGCTCGGTTTCGGTGGAATTTATTACGTAATCATATTGGTTACCAAAAATCGTTTGGCGCAAAACAGCAATTGCATAAGTCAAGAACAGAACCAAGTCATCAAGGCCGCGCAGGAAGGTCTAAGCGGCATACGTGATGTGCTTATCGATGGTTCACAAGCTATTTATTGCAGAGCCTACTTGAATGCTGACTTATCGCTGCGGCGAGCTATGGCCAATGTGCAAATCATCAGCAGCAGTCCGCGATATGGGATCGAAGCGGTCGGAATGATACTGATCGCTGCGCTTGCCTATTCGTTTGTCGAGAGGTCTGAAGATATCGCAACTGCGATTCCAGTCTTCGGCGCCATGGTTCTGGGCGCACAGCGTCTATTGCCAGTTATGCAGCTTGTATATTCAAGTATTGCGCATATCCATGCCGGTCGTGCACCTTTACAGGATACACTGACGCTGCTGGATCAGCCCTTGCCAGCCTATGCGAGTGAGCCTCGGCCAGCGCCGATCGGATTCCGTCATAGCATCGAACTGAACAATCTCTCGTTCAGTTACACACCTAGTGGTCCCCTGGTATTGCGAGGCCTGAACCTGATCATTCCCAAGGGGGCGAAAATTGGTTTTATCGGCAAAACAGGGAGTGGGAAAAGCACGCTGTTGGATATTGTGATGGGACTGCTTGAACCCATGGAAGGCAGCATGAAAGTCGATGGCGTGGAGATCGTGGAAGGAAACCATCGGGCTTGGCAGGAAAATATTGCCCATGTTCCGCAAACAATTTTTCTGGCTGATAGCACGATTGCCGAAAACATCGCTTTCGGTGTGCCAGCGAACCAGATTAACGAGGAGCGCATGCACTTGGCAGCACAGAAAGCTCAGATTGCGCACGCTATTGAGGCATTGGACAATCAGTACAAAACCATGGTCGGCGAGCGTGGCGTACGCCTCTCCGGCGGGCAGCGTCAACGCGTTGGGATTGCCCGTGCGCTATACAAACATGCCAATGTGATTGTGCTCGACGAGGCAACCAGTGCCTTGGATAACGATACTGAAAATGCGGTGATGGAGGCGATCGACAGCCTCGACGACGAGTTGACCATTTTGATCGTCGCCCATCGTCTAACGACGTTGAAGAACTGCACCCAGATCGTTGAATTGGCTGATGGCAAAATTAAGCGGATTGGCACTTACGCTGAAATTGTTGGTAACCCTTCTCAAAGGAATGCATAAATGATTCCCTACGGCCGACAAGATATTTCCACAGCCGACATCAGTGCGGTGCTCGAGGTGCTCAACTCGGACTACCTTACGCAGGGGCCGATGGTTCCGTTGTTCGAGCAAACCGTATCCACCCATTGCGGTGCCAAGCACGCCGTGGCGGTCAATAGCGCCACATCGGCATTGCATATCGCGTGCCTGGCTCTGGAGTTGGGGCCGGGCGACTGGCTGTGGACAACGCCAATCACTTTTGTCGCCAGCGCCAACTGCGGTTTGTATTGCGGGGCGAGCGTCGATTTCGTTGATATTGATCCCAAGACATACAACATGAGCGCCGAAAAGCTGGCAGAAAAGCTGCTTCAGGCCGAAAAAACCGGCAAACTCCCCGCAGTGGTTGTGCCGGTGCACTTCAGCGGCCAGCCCTGCGATATGGCGGCGATTTGCAAATTAGGTCAGCAATACGGCTTCAAGATCATTGAGGACGCGTCGCATGCCATTGGCGCCAGCTACTTGGGGCAGCCGGTGGGGAATTGCCACTATAGCGACATTACCGTCTTCAGCTTTCACCCAGTCAAAATCGTTACGACTGGCGAAGGCGGCATGGCGCTCACCAACGATCCGGTTCTGGCCGATCGCATGGAGCGTTACCGTAGCCATGGCATCACGAGCGAGCCGGCCCAAATGCAAGCCAGGCCTACCGACGAAATCTGGAACTATCAGCAAATCCGTCTGGGCTACAACTACCGCATGACGGATATTCAGGCTGCATTGGGCATAAGCCAGATGACCCGCTTGGCCCCCTTTGTCGAGAAGCGGCGATTGATCGCGCAGCGCTACGATGCCGTGCTGAGCGATTTGCCGTTACAGACGCCGTGGCAGCACCCGAATGGCAACTCAAGCTACCACCTCTATCCGATTCGCTTGCGATTGAGGGACCTTGCACACACGCAGTCCCAAGTGTACGAGGCGCTCCGCGCCCATGGCATTCTGGTCAACCTGCACTACATTCCTGTTTACCGCCAGCCTTATTACGAAAAGATGGGGTTTGCGCCGGGCTATTGTCCGGAGGCGGAAAGCTATTACAAAGCGGCAATCAGCTTGCCCATGTACCCTTCCATGACCGAGGCACAACAAGGCCGCGTCATCGAGGTCGTCAAGAAGGTTCTCCAGGCATGAAACTGGCCGTGATTCCTGCCCGCGGTGGCAGCAAACGCATTCCGCGCAAGAACATCAAAACCTTCGCTGGCAAACCGATGATTGCATGGTCAATCGAAGTCGCCATCAAAAGCGGCTGTTTTGACCGAATCATCGTAACCACTGATGACGAGGAAATCGCCGCAGTGTCGCGCGACTTCGGAGCCGAAGTGCCGTTCATACGTCCCGCAGAACTGTCGGACGACCACACCGCCACCATCCCCGTCATCGCGCATGCCATTCAATGGCAGCAGCAATATGGCGAGGCGCCGGCCGATGTCTGCTGCATTTATGCGACTGCACCGTTTGTCTCCAGCCTGGATTTGCAAAGGGGGATGGCTGTATTGCAAACGACGGATTGCGATTACGCTTTTTCCGTTACCAGCTATGCCTTTCCCATCCAGCGCGCAATTCGCATCACCGACAAGCAGCGCGTGGAAATGTTCGACGCGACGCAATTCAATACCCGCTCCCAGGATCTTGAAGAAGCGTTTCACGATGCCGGCCAGTTTTATTGGGGGCGCGCCGATGCCTGGCTGCGCGGCACCCCTATATTTTCGACCGGAGCTGTGCCTGTGGTTTTGCCACGCTATCGCGTGCAGGATATCGATACGTCCGAAGACTGGGAACGCGCCGAATGGATGTTCAAGGCGCTACAAGAGCAGGAGATGCGGCCCTGATCTGCGCTGCTTTCCGAGTTGACGCCTCGCTCGACATAGGCACGGGACATGTCATGCGTAGCCTTACGCTGGCCAGCGCTCTGCGGGAGCAAGGCGTGCAGTGCCGATTCATATGCCGTGAACATGACGGCAATCTGATTGGTGAAATTCGCCGGCAAGGCTTCATCGTCCATGCCTTGCCGCTCGCAGTGACGGCCGGGGAGCATGATGAGACATCTCCGCATGCCACTTGGCTAAGTACCGATTGGGCGACGGATGCGGAGCAAACGCTGACCGCATTGAGTGGCGCAATAGTCGATTGGTTGATTGTTGACCACTATGCGCTGGATGCACGCTGGGAAAAGCAACTGCGCGCGGCGTGCCGGCATTTGATGGTCATTGATGATCTTGCTGATCGTTGCCATGACTGTGATGTGCTGCTTGATCAAAACCTCAATCGTCGGGCGGCTGACTATGCTGCCTTGGTGTCGCGCGATTGCACTGTGCTCGTTGGCCCGAAGTACGCCCTGTTGCGGCCAGAGTTTGCCGCCCTGCGCGATTACAGCTTGGCGCGCCGCGAAAATCCAAGGCTTGAGCACTTGCTGGTCAGCATGGGCGGTGTGGATAAGCGCAACGTCACCGGCCGCGTGCTTGATGCGCTGAACGATTGTGCCTTGCCCGCCGCTTGCCGCATTACGGTGGTGATGGGGGCGCAGGCGCCGTGGATAGCAGAAATCCGCGCACAGGCGGCCGGAATGCGGTCAACCGAAGTGCTGGTCGGCGTACGGAACATGGCTCAACTGATGGCCGACAGCGATCTGGCGATTGGCGCAGCGGGCACGTCGGCTTGGGAGCGTTGCTGTCTGGGTTTGCCGACACTGATAATAGTCTTGGCGGTGAATCAATCTGCGGGTGCGCAAGCATTGAACAAATCCGGGGCGGCTTTGCTTTTGGAAGATCGAGAACAGCTTGCCATCGAATTGCAGGTGGGTATACGCACTTTAATGCAACCAAAAGGGCTGCAGCGCATGCAAGAGGCTTGTCGTTTGGTCACGGATGGAATGGGTGCGATGCGCGCCGTGGAGATCATCGCCCATGCTAACTGACAACAGTTGCCAAATCCGTCGAGCGGTACAGGCCGATCTTGAGCAGCTTCTCTCTTGGCGAAACCAGTCGCAAGTCCGCGCGTATATGCTGACGCAGCACGAGATATCAATGGACGAGCACAGGGAATGGTTTGAGCGCTGTTCTCAGGACCCGACACGACGGCTCATGATCGTGGAGGAGGTTGGTGCGCCCTTGGGTTTTGTGAACTTCACGGGCGTGGGCAGTGGCGCAATTGCAACCTGGGGGTTTTATGCAGCCCCGAACGTAGCGAAGGGGGCTGGAAATAAAATCGGGCTGACAGCGCTCAATTTTGCTTTCGATGCCCTGATGCTGCATAAGGTGTGCGGTCAGACGCTGGCATTTAATGAGGCCTCAATTCGAATGCACCAAAAACTGGGGTTCCAGCAGGAAGGTGTATTGCGCCAGCAGCATAAAATCGGCAGCAGTTATCACGACATCATCTGCTTTGGCCTGTTGAGTGACGAATGGAGCATGGAGCTGAGACACTCAAAATGAGCGATGCACTGCATATCAAGATCGCCGGCCGCAGTATCGGCACTGGAGAGCCACCTTTTGTCATTGCGGAAATGTCGGCCAATCACAACGGAAAAATTGAAACCGCTCTGCGTATCATCGAAGCGGCGAAGCAAGCGGGCGCCGATGCCGTCAAGCTGCAAACCTATACGCCCGACACCATCACCCTGAACTGCGATGCCAATGGATTCCGGATCGAGGGTGGCTTGTGGCATGGGCGCACGCTCTACGATTTGTATCAAGAAGCGCATATGCCGTGGGATTGGCATGCCCCCCTGTTTGCGCACGCACGCAAAGTCGGCATCACGATATTCAGCTCACCGTTCGATCGAACGGCGGTGGATCTGCTGGAGGATCTGGGTGCTCCGGCCTACAAGATCGCTTCGTTCGAGGCCGTCGATTTGCCGCTGATCAAGTACGTTGCCAGCACACGCAAGCCGATGATCATTTCAACCGGGATGGCCGATGCCGATGAGATTGGCGAAGCGATTGAGGCGGCGCGCGCCGGTGGTTGCCAAGAGTTGGCCATCCTGCATTGCGTCAGCGGTTATCCGGCCCCGGCCTCCGATTACAACTTGAGAACTCTGCCTGAGATGCAGCGCCGTTGGAATCTGGTTACTGGCCTGTCGGATCACACTTTGGACAATACCACTGCGATCGCCAGCGTGGCCCTGGGTGCATCGATCATCGAAAAGCATTTCACGCTCGACCGAAGCGGCGGCGGCCCTGACGACAGTTTTTCGCTCGAACCGGCAGAGCTTGCAGCGCTTTGTGGTGGCGTGCGCACTGCCTGGGAGGCAATGGGCAAGATCGACTTCGGGCGCAAGTCGAGCGAAAAGGGGAATGTGAAATTCCGGCGCTCCTTGTATTTCGTCAAGTCGCTCAAGGCGGGGGACGTGATTACCGACGATGCAGTGCGGAGTGTTCGTCCAGGCTTTGGTCTGGCCCCCAAATATCTGGAGTCGGTGCTCGGCCGTCGGCTGAAAATTGAAGTGGGCCCCGGCGTCGCCGTGACTTGGGATCATCTTGAGGCGAGTTGAACCCGCATGACCTATTCGGTGGCGTTGATCGGTTTGGGCGGCATTGGCATGTGCTATGACAGCAAGCTGCCGGATACTGACTATGTTTTCAGCCACGCCCGTGCCTTTGCACTGCATCCGGATTTTGCGCTCCTGGGGGCGGCAGACCCGGCGCGTGAATCACGCGAACAGTTTGCGGCGACTTACAACGCCCCACCCTTTGCAACGGTGCCGGAGCTGCTGTCTCGAGTGGCGGCGGATGTGGTCATCGTTGCCAGTCCCACCCACACTCATCTCGAAGTTGTGCGCGATGTTCTTCGGAACAGCCATCCCAAGCTGATCTTGTGCGAGAAGCCGCTTGCGTACGATTCGGCAGAGGCAGATGAGATTGTGCGCCTGTGCCGGGAACAGGGCGTTCTGCTCTTCGTTAACTATATCCGCCGCGCCGACCCCGGAGTGATCGATGTCAAGGCGCGCCTCGACGATGGCCGGATTGGCTTCCCGTTCAAGGCGGTTGTCTGGTACTCCAAAGGGCTGCTTCACAACGGTTCGCACTTTCTGGATTTGCTGACCTTCTGGTTCGGCCCGGCACGCACATGGCGCATCATCGCGCCGGGTGACAGTCTGGGAGAGCAGGATGCCGAACCGGACTTTCGCCTTGTCTTCGATGACGGCACGGTGATTTTTTGCGCCGCCAAGGAAGAAAATTTCTCGCACTACACCGTGGAAATTGTCGCCCCCAATGGGCGTCTGCGTTATGAGCAGGGCGGCGTGATTGTGTGGCAGGGGGTTGGCGCTCATCCGACGTTGAGCAATTACAGGCAGTTGCAGTCCCTTGGCGAAGAAATTCGGAACGACATGAACCGCTACCAATACCACGTAGCTACGCAAATCAGCCAAGCATTGCAAAAAAAAGCGCACACCTTATGCGACGGTGCTGCCGGGTCGGCGACGGTCCGGCTGCTGGAATCCCTTTTGAACGAACGCGTCAAAAACCAGAAATGACCATGGAAAAACTCGCATTATTCGGCGGTAGCAAGACGATTCAAACCCCCTTCCGGAAATACAACCCGATTGGAGCGGAAGAGCTTCAAGCGGCGAAAGAGGTGATTGAAAGCGGCGTGCTGTCACAGTTTATCGGCGCATGGCACGAAGACTTTTACGGCGGACCGAAAGTCCGGGAGTTTGAGCGTGCCGCCGCGCAGTACTTCGGCGTCAAGCATGCGGTGACCGTGAACTCATGGACGTCCGGCCTGGTTGCCGCGGTCGGGGCGATCGGTGTGGAGCCGGGCGATGAAGTTATCGTCACGCCGTGGACGATGAGCGCCAGCGCAACGGCCATCCTGCACTGGAACGCGATTCCGGTGTTTGCCGATATCGACCCGGAAACCTATAACCTTGATCCAGCCTCGATAGAGAAGAACATCACGCCGCATACCAAGGCGATCATGGTGGCGGACATTTTTGGTCAATCGGCCGATATGGACGAAATCATGGCGATTGCCGCCGCGCATAAGCTGAAAGTGATTTCGGATACCGCGCAGGCGCCGGGCGCCATGTACAAGGCGCGCTTTGCCGGAACCTGCGCTCACGTTGGCGGTTACAGCCTGAACTATCACAAACACATCCATACAGGCGAAGGCGGCATTCTGGTCACCGACGACGACCAGATCGCTGAACGCCTGCAACTGATACGCAATCATGCCGAAGTGGTGGTGGCCGGCAAGGGCGTGACTGATCTCAGTAATATGGTCGGGCACAACTTCAGGCTGGGCGAGATCGAGTGCGCGATGGGCATCGAACAACTCAAGAAACTCGGCGGTTTTGTCCGTTCACGCCAAGCGTTGGCAGAGGCGCTGACCGAAGGCCTGCGCGACCTGCCGGGCTTGAAGACGCCAACTGTCATGCCCGACCGCACTCATGCCTACTATGTGTACCCGATGCAGCTCGATTTGCCACTGCTGGGCCTCAGTCGCGACCGCATTTGCGATGCCTTGGTCGAGGAGGGAGTGAACATCAGCCGCAGTTACCAGAACATTCATCTGCTGCCGCTGTACCAGAAGAAGATCGCGTTCGGGTCACATGGCTTCCCTTGGTCTTCCGATATCTGCCATCGCGATGTTGATTACAGCAAAGGTATCTGTCCGGTAGCAGAAAAGTTGAACGATAGTACCTACATTGGCTTTGGTATGTGCGTCTACGATCTGAGCATCGAAGATGTCCGGCAAATTGCACGCGCATTCCACAAAGTGTGGGCCAATCTGGACAGCCTGCGCTGATTGAGAGTATGCCCGCCGCCGTGTACGAACCAACTGTGTTCAACCCATTGCCGGGAAAGCGGGTGCTCCTGCGCCTCTTCACGCTGGCCGATATCTCTGCCGAGTACATTGCCTGGTTGAATGATCCGCTGGTCGTTCGCTACAGCAATCAACGCTTTCTGACGCACACCGAAGCGTCATGTCGCCGCTACTTTGAAAGCTTCGCAAATACGCCAAACCTGTTTCTCAGCATCCGCATGCAGACGGATGATCTGGCCGTCGGCACCATGACGGCTTATGTGTCGCCGCACCACGGCACTGCCGACATCGGCATCATGGTTGGACGTAGTTCGGTCTGGGGCAGTGGGGTCGGACAGGATGCCTGGGAAACGCTGTTGAACTGGCTGCTTGCGTTGCCCGGGATTAGAAAGGTCACAGCAGGTGCCATGCGTGGCAATGCCGCAATGGTTCGCATCATGGAGCACTCCGGCATGATGCATGAGGCGACCCGCGCGGAACAGGAGTTATTGGACGGTGTTGCGCAGGACATTCTTTATTTCGCCAAGTTCCGTGATCGTTGATCTGCTCCCTCCTATCTCCGTGGTTTGCCATGATGCCGGCGCGGCAAACCATATCGTGGCGTGGTTGCAGGCGGATGGCAAGGTTGACCATGTTCAGCCGTACATGGCGGGGCCCGCGAAAAAAATCTGGATCGAGGCTTTTCCCGACAAGCGCATGGCATGCTCCGTGACCGAAGCGCTATCCGGGGCGCAGTCGTTGCTGTCCGGTACCGGATGGGCCAGCGATCTGGAACATGAGGCGCGCTGTTCCGCGCACCAGTCTGACCTCAAATCGGTAGCCATGATCGACCACTGGGTGAACTACGAAAATCGCTTCATCCGCGATGGGGATAGGCTGCTGCCTGACGAAATTTGGGTCGTCGATGAATATGCCCATGCGATAGCCCGGCAGACATTTCCCGGCTGTCAGGTGCGCTTGAAAGAGGATGTGTATTCGCGGCAACTGCTTGCTGCGGTGCCACCCGTATCCGAGGTTCGCAGCCACGAGTTGCTCTATATTCTGGAGCCCATGCGCTCCGATTGGGGTCGAGGCGATCAGGGAGAGTTTCAGGCACTGGACTATATGCTTGCCCATCTACCGCTCCTGCAGCTGCCGGAAGACACTGTTATCAAGCTACGCCCTCATCCCTCCGATAGACCGGGGAAATACAACGACTACTTGGCGCGCCAGTGCGGCCACCGAATCGAGATGGATCTGGGCGGCCTCATGGAGAGCCTTTCGAGCGCCAAATGGGTGGCTGGCTGCGAATCGTTTGCGCTGACGCTTGCGCTGCAGGCTGGGCGAACGGTTTTCTGCACGCTCCCACCCTGGGCGCCCGCATGTCGCCTACCGCACGCGGGTCTCATCCTCCTAAAGAACCTTACAGTCTTATGAAGTATTGCGTACGCTGCCTGCAGCCGGACACACGCCCCAATACAAAATTCACGGCTGCGGGGATCTGCCCTGCCTGTGACTATTTTGAACGCCTTCAGTCTGTGGACTGGCAAGAGCGGTATGAGATTCTGCTCGATCTCCTATCTGGCTATAAACGTAAGCCCGGCCAGTTCTTCGACTGCATCATTGGCGTCAGCGGCGGTAAGGACAGCACGAGGCAGGCACTCTGGGTGCGAGACAAACTGGGGCTTAAGCCGCTGTTGGCTTGCCTAAGTTATCCGCCGGAGCAGGTCACCGAGCGCGGGGTCGAGAACATCTCGAACCTGATCGAGCTGGGTTTCGACGTGGTGGTCTCGGCGCCCGCACCCGGGACCTGGAAAAATCTCATGCGGTCATCGTTTGACAAGTTCACAAACTGGGCACGCTCAACCGAGTTGGCCCTGTTCACCTCGGTTCCGCAGCTAGCCATTCGCTATGAAATCCCGCTGATTCTGTGGGGTGAGAACCCCGGGTTGCAACTGGGCGATCTGAAAACCCTGGGCCGCACAGGCTATGATGGCAACAACCTCCGTTACATGAACACGCTCTCTGGTGGTGCCCACGACTGGATGCTGGAGGCCGACGTTGATGCGCGCAACTTGCTGCCCTATCTGTATCCGACTCCGGAGGAGTTTGACCAGCACGGTCTGCAGATCGTTTACCTGGGCTGGTTCCTGGGGGACTGGTCACTGGTCAACAACGGCATGTACTCATGCACTAATGGTTTGCATATCCGCGAAGATTCCGTCAACAATACCGGCGATTTGCATGGCGTCACCTCGCTTGATGAGGATTGGGTCACGCTGAATCAGATGATCAAGTACTACAAATTCGGTTTTGGTCGCGTAACCGATTATGTGAACGAGGAGATCCGTCTGGGCCGCATGTCGCGCGACGCAGGCATCGCGCTCGTCACCGAATACGACGATGCCTGTGCTCCCGGCTACATCGAAAGTTTTTGTAGATATATCGACATTACCGTCAGCGACTTCTGGGAGCAGGTCCGGCGTTCGACCAACCGCGATCTTTTTGACATAGACGCTGCCGGGCGAATTAAGCGTAAATACCAGGTTGGGGTCGGTCTATGAGTCGGCTGACGATTGGAGTCGTGGATTATGAAGTCGGCAATCTGGCCTCTATCCGACATGCGTTGCATGCGCTGGACTACCGATGCCGCATCAGCGCCGATGCGGGGGTTCTTGATCAAACCGATCTGCTGCTGTTGCCCGGGGTCGGAGCATTTCCCCATGCGATGAAAAGTCTGCATGCCAAGGGGCTGGATCACTTCATCCGCGATCAGGTCAGGTTGGGCAAACCGGTAGTTGGGATTTGTCTTGGCATGCAATTGCTTGCGGATAGTTCGGTCGAGATGGCGCACACAGCCGGGTTGGGCTTGATTCCCGGGCAGGTCCTGGCGCTGACGCAACCAGCCTGGCATATCGGCTGGAATAACATTGAAGTCATTCAAGATGACGTGCTGTTCAAGGGGGGCGATGGTTTGTCCGTCTATTTCAACCACTCCTATGTGTTCAATGCTCCCAGGGAATATCAAGTAGCGGTAGCGCGATTCGACAGCGCGAACACCCCGTTTCCGATTGCAGTGCGGCGCGACAACGTGGTCGGCTTGCAATTCCATCCGGAGAAGAGTCAGCAGGACGGACGTCAATTGCTGGCAGGCGTGATCGAGAGGTTGTGTCGTGCTTAAGAAACGACTGATCGGTGTTATCACAGTGAAAAACGGGTGGGCGGTCCAGTCCCTCGGATACAGGAAATATCTACCGCTGGGCAAACCCGAAGTGCTCGCCGAAAACCTCGATCGTTGGGGGGTGGATGAAATTTTTCTACAATGCATCGATCGCTCCGCTCAACAGTTGGGTCCCGATTTTTCCCTCCTGGAAAAGGTTGGACGCAAAGGCTTGGGTACGCCGCTCATCTACTCGGGCGGGGTGCAAACTGCCGACCAAGGCGTGGCGTCAATCAAGCTGGGCGCGGACCGGGTTTGCATTGATGCGCTCTTGCATAATGCGCCAGAGATCGTCGTCGAGCTGTCGAGACGACTCGGTGCGCAAGCGCTGATTGCCGCTTTGCCCGTTGCGCACGAGCAGGGCGGCCTGCATTGGACCGACTACCGCAGCGGCGAAGCCAAACCCCTTGACGACAGAGTGCTGAAGTTGCTGCAGGATAAGGTCGTGTCGGAAGCGCTGGTGATCGATTGGAAAAACGAAGGCCACCCGCAAGGGTTCGATTTTCGTCTGCTTGAGCAGTTTCCGCAGTCAGGGGTTCCGCTCATCGCCTTCGGTGGCCTCAGCGAGGCTGCCCAGCTTCAGCAAGCGTTGGAATTCCCCCAGGTAGTTGCGGTCGCAGTCGGCAATTTTCTGAATTATCGGGAGCATGCTGTTTTGTGCTTCAAGGAGCAGCTCACCGGCCTGCCTCTGCGCATGCCTATCTGAACTACGCTCAGAAACCAAGTATGGCGCCAATCAAAACCTGCAAGCGTTGCCTCTATCCCGAGACACATCCATTGGGCTTGATGCTTGATGAAGAAGGCATCTGTTCTGGCTGTCGCATCCACGAGGAGAAAGACCGCCTCGACTGGAATGCGCGCTGGAAGAAACTTGAAAATCTAGTGCGTCCGTATCGGTCGGCAACCGGTAAAACCTACGATTGCATCGTACCCGTCACCGGCGCGAACGACTCTTACTTTATCGTCCATCTGGTCAAGGAACAGCTCGGCTTGAACCCCCTGCTGGTTACCTACAACAAATACTTCAATACGCCGTTGGGAGTCAAAAATCTTGCCAATTTGCGCATCCGCTTCGACTGCGACATTTTGATTCAGAACGTCAACCCGATTTCGGTCAAAAAGATTACTCGGACGACTTTGCGCCAACTAGGCAGCATCTATTGGCCGTGCCTTGCAGGTCAAACGGTTTTTCCTGTCCAAACAGCCGTCCGTTACGGCGTGCCGCTCATCATCTGGGGCGCGCATCAGGGGCTGGAACAGGTCGGCATGTTCTCGCATGAGCATGAGGTAGAGATGACCCGCCGCTACCGGAAGGATCATGATCTGATGGGTTACGAGGCGGATGACCTGCTGTCCATTTTCGACACTTTGTGCGAAGAGGATATCTGGCAGTACCGCTATCCCGAGGACTGCGACTTACAGCGCATCGGTGTACGCGGAATTTATCTTGGAAATTATGTGCGCTGGGATCCCAAGGCCCAGCACGAGCAGATGATCAAGACGCATGGTTACCTGAGCGCACCGTTTGCTCGAACATTCGATACATACGACCATACCGATTGCTACAACTTCATGGATTTGCACGACCACCTGAAACAATTGAAGCACGGCTATTCCAAGGTGACTGATCATGCGACAAGGGAAATCCGGTACGGGCGCCTGAGTCGCGCGCAGGGCATTGCACTGGTTCAAAAGCACGCGCCCGCGGAGTTGCGGCATATAGACAAGTTTTGCGACTGGCTGGGCATTGATGCGCGCAGCTTGGAATTCATCATGAATCAGCATCGCAATCCGATGCACTGGGAGCAAGTCCGGCCCGGGGTCTGGGCCCGTACGGACGCTGCTGCCCAAGCTGATACTTCGCTCGCCGATGTGGGTTTTTTCGCCAGCAGCGAGCTGACTCTAGGACAGCGCGATGCTTACATCACGATTGGCAAAGGCTGGCCTTGACGAGGCAACAAAGCCGAACCCCCAGAACACTGCAACCAGACGAGAATCATATGAGACACCCTCTGTCGGCGCTACTGAGCAAACTGAAGGCTTTTCTGATCGAACGTTACCGTCGCATCGGGCATGCCTATGACATCTACAAGATGCGCTTCATTTTGCTTGCGGTCAAGACGCACATCAATCTTCCGGACGATTTCACCTTCGATGAAACCAGGGCGGTGAGCCGCGGCCGCCAAGCCCCCGATGGGAAGCACTACAGTTCTACCTATGAGCTCACGTGGCAAGACATCCCGGAGACGATCAAGCAGGAAATCAAGAAATTTGACACAGTGCTCCGTTTGTATTTTGGCGGTGATTACTTGATCAATACCGCGAATGTTTGGCGCAATATCGGCATCCCTGACGAGTACAGGGCACTGGATATCTACAGCCAAGTCTGGCATTACGACCATGTTGTTGATTATCGGAATGTGCAGTTGTTTGTGTTGTTGACCGATACGACCGAACAGCATGGTCCGTTCGAGTACCTAATTAATGCCAGCGAAACCGAAGTGAACAGGGACGTGGAAGCACGTAACGGTGCCGAACTGGTCAATGCCGAAATTGCGAAACTTACTGGGGTTCGCGGTGATGGAATGCTGTTTTCCACTGGCGCCACGCCACACCGCGCCGGCATCCCTAGGCATGGCAACCATCGCGATATTTTCAGCATAGCCTTCTTCCCCGCCTATACCGGCCTAGGAGTCAATGCCAAAGCATTGTTCAATGTCGGATCGACGACGTGATAAGAGTTCTCATCATCTCTGAACCGGATGGCTCATTGGCCGACGCTCTTCTTAAGTCGGGCGTCAGTGCCTTGGTTTGCGTCACCCAAAGCGATGCGCACCTGCGCACTGCCACCGGGCTCGTTTCTGGAAGCGCTATTGTCCTGCCCGGGCACATCGACATTGACATACCAGAGATCAAGGCACAACTCTTAAAGGCCTATCCGTTGATTGACCGCTGGGTCGGCAGGAAGCAGTCGATATCGACAACGCTGGAGTTGATGCTGGAGTACACCACGGCACTGATTCAAATCGTCGGTAACCATCTACCACGATTTGCGGTATTGGAAACCGGGGCGCCGCACCATCTGTTCAGTTATTGTCTGGACGTCGCATTGAAATACCTGGATATTCCTGTCTACTATCTGTACGGGAACGCCTTCGATGGACGCTGCCTTGTAGTCAAGGGCAATGAAAAGACAACGTGTATCAAGGTCAGCGACTATTCCGCCCAAGCGGTAATTGATGACTACATCGACCAAGTTCAGTGCAACGCCACATATATCCCTGAAGACAGCTCCAAGTCGCTTGCCCCGTTCCTGCACAACTGGCGTCCGTATGCCATTTACTTGTACCTCAAACAAGTCGCTGCAAAGCACTACGGGTGGCTAAAATCGGCACCGTCTGATTCGCGCATCTCGACAATCAGCTTGCGCCTTCCCTACGTGGGACTGATGGAACTGATGGGAATACTGAATGCTCATCGGCAGTATCGACGATTGATGGATTCAAGCGGCGCATTTCAGGCAAGCCGAATCCAGGCCGATGACGTCGTTTATGTTGGACATATGTTACCTGAGGCAACGAGCTTCCCGGAATGTCCAGACTATCCGGGCGAGATTGATGTCCTGATCGACCTGAAGAACCGTTTTCCCGATGCAAAGATTTTCTATCGGGAGCATCCGGCTATCGCGCTTTATGCGGAGTTTGGACATATTCATTTTCAAGGACTGCATAAGTGCCCGTCTTTTTATCGACAGCTATCCAGGCTGGGAATCGATGTCATAGCGCCGGGCATGCATATCTCGAAAATCCGCGAGCGCGGCTGTCTGTTTGCAACAAAAACCGGGCGCGTGGCTGTTGAAAACAGCGTGCTGGGAATTCCTACGTTGCTTTACGGATTCCCGTTTTATGGTCGTAATCTGCCGCGGGCATTTCACGTCAGTCAGCTTGCTGCCAAGCTTTCTGTACAGGATATCAAGGCACGCGCCGCCAAGATCGCAGATCCGGTGGAGGCCGTAAGGACGCATTTGGTCGACATGTTTTCCGGATCAATTGAAAATCCCGGCATCGGTTTGGGTTCGGATGAGGGCGTAAGGCCACGCTTTGAAGCAAACCTTGTTCATCTGGTGAATCTTCTTGGTGCCGAATGTGCCGCAAGCCAGCAAACGCAGTGGGGCTGATTTGGACTGCAGGAGAATGAAATCGTTACCGCCTTGATGAGAAAGATGCTGACAAAAGTCTCGGTCCATTATTCTTCTGTCAAATTCAGAATGAGGTTTGGGATTTATACCGGTACAGTTCGTGCGGACTCCGCATCCATTTCGAGAAGTGTGGTTGGCAAGCACGTCAGCATTCGAGGAGTCATCGTAAGCCGTAATAGCTGCCTGCACTTAGGCGACGCTTGCTCACTGGACTCGTCGGTGGAAGTCGGGGCTGAAAAAGGCGGGAAAATCGTCCTTGGTTCTTATGTTTCGATTGGCCCCAGAAGCATCATCAGCACATCGGGAGGCGTAGTCGAAATTGGTAGTCGAACTTCGTTTTTCTCAGATTGCATTATTTCCGGAGCGGTATCGATTGGGGAAAATTGCCTTTTTGCTAAAAATGTAACAATCCTCACTTCTACGCACCAAATCCATGGCCCTGGCACGATACGCGTGAACGATGCGGCAGCGCAAGCAGACCCAAGTCATCAATTGTATTCGCCGGTCGTGATTGGCGACGATTGTTGGCTGGGGTCGAATAGTGTGATCATGCCGGGCGTGAAATTAGCGACAGGAACGGTCGTTGGGGCAAACGCCGTCGTCACTAAGGATTTCCCAGCTTACTCGATTGTCGGCGGTGTGCCAGCTAAACTCATCGGCTCCAGAATGCGCGGGGAAGAAAGTACAGCAGTCTGAGTCTGTTTTTCGTAAAGACAGGGTTTACCTCGACTGAGTGTGTTCCGCGCGTTTCATCACTCTCGCTTTTTGCTTGGATACCAAAATAATGAATTTTATTCTTAGAACTCGAAACAAGATTAAATCGCTTCAGGAGCGCATTCAATATACATTGCGTGGCGGATCCAGGCCGATTTATCCAAAGAGCAGCGATAGCGGCTTGAAGGTCCACCTCGGTGCCGGTCCTATCAATATTCAAGGTTGGGTCAACATCGATGCGCGCCATGCGTCGCATATTCATTTGCAGTCGGAGGGATTTACGCTCGACGAATTCGCCGATGGCGCAATCAGCGAGATTTACATGTGCCATGTGCTTGAGCATTTCTCATTTGAAGAGATCGAGGTGATTCTGCGCAACCTGCACAAGAAGCTTAAAGTCGGTGGTTTGTTGCGGTTGTCTGTTCCGGACTTTGACAGCCTCGTCACTGTCTATCATGCCAATGGAAATAACCTTGAATTGATCAAGTTGGCTTTGATGGGAGGGCAAGATTACGCGCACAATTTTCATAAATCCGTCTTCAATCGAGCGACGCTTTCACGGCTGCTGGTAGAACACGGCTTTATCCACGTAGAGACGTGGGAAACCCATGCCGAATTCGGCGTTCATATCGGCGACTGGTCTGATGCTAATTTCAGCATTCCTAAAGGTGAAGTCCCGATCAGCTTGAATCTCAAGGCGCGCAAAGCTTAGGAAAGTCCATTCCCGCAGTTATCACTCTGCAGAGCATCCCAACAAACATGGATCAAATACACGTCAGAAAAAGTTCATTCTGCATTGTTGCATCTACCCTGCCTGTCGGCTTTTTGGTTGGGCAGTTCAAGTCTTTGCGCATTAAAAAGATATTTGTGATTAGTAAAGATCTTGAGCAATCGTATCTGAGCCTCAAAGAAAGAATAGATCCGTCGATTGAGGTCGTCAAAGTGCCAGAGGGCTTATTGCTGCAATCGCTATTCTTTTCGTATGTGTTGTTTCGGGCGCGACTCAACGGAACCAGTGTTGTATTTTTCCATGAATGCTGTCTGCCCATTCTCGACTTGCTGTTGAGCTGGATCAAGCCAAGTGGCTATTACCTGCCGCAGGTCACTATGTCCGGTTGGCATGAAATTGATTTCCACCAATTTCCTAAAGGGAAGTTGGCAACGCTTCTCAAAGTGCTTGGGGTCAAGGAGCGGTTTAAGTATCACCGTTCATCAGCGATTAGCGGCAAGCAAAGTGAATATATGGTTTCAATCAAAGGCTACCCAAGCAGCATCGCTACGATGAATGTTGGTTTCTCGCGCGTGGCCTTGGCAAGGTGCAGCTCGTGCGAAAATCGGCAGGTTAACAAGATTCTCTTCATCACCGGCAAGTCGTCTGCATCCGACGATTGCCAGCGCAAGACTTACAGTGCCCTGATTAAAATGGCCCACGCCAAGGGCTATGTATGTCATATCAAGGATCATCCAAATCCGGCATATCGTCTGGACTTCAGAGCCGATGGTGCTGTGACTATCGACCCATTGCTTCCCGCCGAGCTGTTGGAAAGTGACTACTATTTGGTGGTTGGCGTGTCCTCATCGGCCTTGCTGAGTTTCGATGGCCGATCAGTTAGCCTGATCTATCTGCTTGACGACATGTCACTGGAAGATCGGCATGCCTATGTCAGGCATTTCGATGGTGCCATGCCGGATCACAAAATCAACTACGTCCATTCTGAGGACGAATTCAAGGCCTTGTTATAAAGAGTCAAATAATGGATCAAATTCTAGTTACCGGCGCCGATGGGTTCATTGGGTCTCACCTGGTTGAGAATCTTGTCAAGCAGGGGTTCAAGGTTCGCGCCTTTGTTCAGTACAATTCTTTTAATTCATGGGGCTGGCTTGATCAATGTGCAGCTGAAGTCAAGGGCGAGTTCGATGTTTTCTCTGGCGATATTCGAGACCCGCATGGTGTTAAGACGGCCATGCGCGGTTGCGGTGCCGTCTTGCACCTTGCGGCCCTCATAGCAATACCTTATTCGTACCACTCTCCGGATACCTACGTCGACACCAATATCAAAGGGACTCTGAACATTCTTCAGGCCGCACGAGAGCTGGGCATCAAAAGGCTGATCCACACCTCAACCAGCGAAGTGTACGGCAGCGCTCGTTTTGTCCCGATCACAGAGGAGCACCCGCTGCAAGGTCAGTCTCCCTATTCGGCAAGCAAAATCGCTGCTGATCAGATGGCTTACTCGTTCTACGCTTCGTTCGGTCTACCGGTCGTCATCGCAAGGCCATTTAATACCTATGGGCCGCGCCAGTCGGCGCGAGCCGTTATTCCGACCATCATTGCGCAGATCGCCAGCGGCAAACGGCAAATTCAGCTGGGGGCGGTATCGCCGACCCGGGATTTCAATTTTGTTCTGGATACTGTGGGCGGTTTCATTGCGGCGCTCAACTCTGAGGTTGGCATCGGTGAGGTCGTCAATTTCGGTAGCAATTTCGAGATCTCGATCGGAGACACGGCCCAACTTATTGCCGAAGCAATGAACGCTGAAATCGAGATCATTACCGACGAGAATCGTTTGCGCCCGGTAAATTCCGAGGTGGAGCGGCTATGGGCAGACAACACCAAGGCGCAAAAACTCTTCAAGTGGAAGCCTCGTTATGGTGGCCGGGATGGCTTCAAACGCGGCTTGGCTGAAACCGCCGAATGGTTTGCTTGCGCCGAAAATCTGCGCGGCTATAAAGCTGAGTTGTACAACATATAAGATTCTCCTGTGAAAACAACTGCCGACACCCTTCCCATGCAGGTAGTGGATGCCCTGCGCCATGTCTGCGGCGCGGGGCCGTTGGCGCTGCATGAACCGCGCTTTTCCGGCAAAGAATGGGAATATCTGAAGGCCTGTCTCGACTCCACATTCGTTTCATCAGTAGGTCAGTACGTTGACAGATTCGAAGCTGATCTGGCCGCCTATACCGGTGCCAAGCACGCGATTGCTGTAGTCAACGGAACGGCAGCTTTGCATGTCGCCTTGCTGCTCGCCGGTGTGAAGCAGGGCGACGAAGTCCTGCTGCCAGCACTGACCTTTGTAGCTACGGCCAATGCCGTGTCCTACTGTGGTGCGATCCCGCATCTGGTGGACAGTGATGAGGCCACATTGGGCGTGGATCCAGTCGCGCTGCGCGCATGGCTTACTGCTTCGACTGAACGGCGTGCAGGCATCTGCATAAACACTCACACTGGACGTCCGATCCGTGCACTGCTGCCTATGCACGCATTCGGGCATCCCTGTGACATGGACTCACTGCTGGCGGTAGGCCACGATTTTGGTTTGACGCTAATTGAGGATGCAGCGGAGTCGCTGGGTAGTTGGTGTCACGGCCGCCATACTGGGACGCTGGGACGTTTGGGAACGCTAAGCTTTAACGGCAACAAGACCATCACTACAGGCGGCGGCGGCGCCATCCTTACCAACGACGCCGAGTTGGCGCGCAAGGCAAAGCATCTCACCACGACTGCCAAGTTGCCGCATCGCTGGGCCTATGTGCATGATGAGATCGGATTTAATTACCGCATGCCTAACATCAATGCGGCGTTGGGTTGTGCGCAACTTGAGCAATTAGCAGGTTTTCTCGCCTCTAAACGCCGTTTGTTTGAGAGGTATTCGGAGGTGTTCAAGGATATTTCGCAGCTCCGCTTGGTGGCTGAAACGCCCGGTTGCACAAGCAATTACTGGTTGCAGACCCTTTTGCTTGACGAGTCAGCCGAGAACCTGCGGGATGCTGTGCTCGAAGCAACGAATTCAGCCGGTTTCATGACACGTCCCGCCTGGGAATTGATGCATCGTTTGCGACCGAATCTTGAGTGCCCGTGCGCGCCGCTACCAGTGGCAGAATCATTGGAGCGTCGTCTGATCAATATCCCAAGCAGCGCGGGGCTTGTATGAAGCCATTGCTCCTCATTGGCGGCGGCGGGCATTGTCGCTCCTGTATCGATGTCATAGAGTCCAGCACGCAATACAAGGTTGCCGGCATTGTCGATCGCGATGTGGGAGCTCAACTGGTGGAGATCGACTATCCTCTGCTAGGTAGCGACCATGATTTGCCCAGGCTGTTGCTTGATTACCCCGCCGCCCTGGTAACCATAGGCCAGATCAAAAGCGCGCAAACCCGTCAACGCCTATTCGAGGCGCTGAAGGCCATGAGCGCAGAATTACCGACCATCGCTTCCTCCCATGCCTATTGCTCTAGGCATGCACATATTGCCGCGGGCACAATCGTGATGCACGGCGCCCTGATTAATACGAAGGCGGCTATCGGTGAGAACTGCATCATCAATAGCCAAGCGCTGGTTGAGCACGATGCCGTTGTTGAATCGCATTGCCATATCTCGACCGGGGCAAAGCTGAACGGCGCTGTGCATGTGGAAACAGGGTGCTTTATCGGCAGCGGTGTCGTGATACGTGAAGGCGTACGAATTGGCGCAGGCTGCATTGTCGGAGCAGGGGCTGTTGTGTTGCATGACCTGCCTGCAGGTACAACCGTTCGGAGGAACGCATGACCCCCCCTAAAACTTTGATCATTGCTGAGGCTGGGGTCAACCATAACGGCGATATCGACATTGCCAAGCGTCTGATCGAAGTCGCGGCCTCTGCCGGTGCCGATCTGATCAAGTTCCAGACATTCGCCGCTGATCGTCTGGTGACAAAGACGGCGCACAAGGCCGACTATCAGAAGGAGGCCACCGAGAAATCAGAGTCGCAATATGCCATGCTCAAGCGCCTAGAGCTGACACGTGAGATGCATGAAGTGCTCATTGCACATTGTCGACAGCATGGGATTACGTTTTTCTCCAGCGGCTTCGATGCACAAAGCGTCGATCTTCTGATGGAGCTTGGCGTCAACGATATCAAGGTTCCTTCGGGGGAAATTACCAATCTCCCCTACCTGCGCCATGTTGGCGCTCTAAATAAAAGCATTTTTTTGTCGACAGGAATGGCGACTCTGGAGGAGATTGAAGCCGCGCTCGGGGCAATCGAAGCAGCTGGCACGCCTCGCAGCCAAGTGACGGTACTTCACTGTAACACTGAATATCCAACCCCGATGAAAGACGTCAATCTTCATGCAATGAGGAACATCGGTGCGGCGCTGGGTGTCGCGGTTGGCTATTCCGACCACACGCCTGGCATTGAGGTAGCGATTGCTGCAACCGCTTTAGGGGCGAGCGTAATCGAAAAACATTTCACCCTAGATCGAAACTTGCCAGGCCCTGATCATCTTGCAAGTTTAGAGCCACTGGAGCTTGCAGCAATGGTTCGTGCGATCCGCAATATCGAGGATGCACTTGGCGATGGCCTGAAACGTCCTTCTCCGAGCGAACTGAAGAATCGACCTGCCGCCAGAAAGTCCTTGGTTGCAGCTGCGCCAATTAAGGCCGGCGAGCGCTTCAGCAACAATAATCTTGCCGTCAAGCGTCCTGGCAATGGCATTTCTCCAATGCGTTGGGACGAGGTGATCGGCCGTGCCGCACCGCGAGACTTCATGGTTGATGATTTGATAGAGCTATGAAGAGAAAAATCTGTGTTGTCACCGGAACTCGGGCAGAGTACGGTCTACTACGATGGCTCATGCAGGAGGTGCTCAATCACCCCGAGTTGGAGCTCCAGATCATCGTCACCGGCATGCACCTGTCGCCGGAGTTTGGGCTTACCTATCAGGATATCGAAGCAGATGGTTTTCGCATCGATCGCAAAATTGAGATCCTGACAAGCTCTGATACGCCTGTTGGCGTTTCCAAGTCCATGGGACTCGGCATGATCAGCTTCGCGGAAGCATATGCCGAGTTGCGGCCAGATCTCGTGCTTGTGCTAGGTGACCGATTTGAAATTTTTTCCGCAGTTTCCGCAGCCATGGTTGCCCGGCTACCGATTGCACATCTGCATGGCGGAGAGACGACTGAGGGGGTCATCGACGAAGCCATTCGTCATTCAATTACCAAGATGTCTCATCTCCACTTCGTTGCTACTGAAGAGTATGGCCGTCGCGTAGTGCAGCTTGGCGAGGATCGCTCCAGGGTGTTTGTGGTTGGCGGGCTGGGTATTGACTGTATCAGCCGGATCAAGTTGATGACTTGTGCAGAATTGGAATCTTCTTTAGGGCTTTCCTTTGAAAAAAAGAATTTGCTCGTGACATTTCATCCGGTGACGCTGGAAACAGGAGCCGCGGCGACACAGATGCAGGAGTTGTTGTCTGGGTTGGAGGGGATGTCGGATGCTCGAATCATATTTACATTGCCAAACGCAGATATGGGCGGCCGAGAGATTATGCGTTTGGTCTATGACTTTGTTGCGAAAAACCCGAATGCCAAGGCGTTTGAATCGCTTGGTCAGCTCCGTTATCTATCCTGCATCGCCTGCGTAGACGGAGTGGTAGGGAACTCTTCGAGCGGATTGACCGAAGTGCCTAGCTTTCGTAAAGGAACTATCAATATTGGATCGCGCCAAGAGGGACGTCTTCAAGCCGCCAGCGTTATTAACTGTGCGCCTGAGCGAGACGACATCCGTGCTGCGCTGTCGCGCTTGTATTCTCCTGAGTTCCAATCGCAACTGACCAAGGTGAAAAATCCGTATGGGGTGCCTGGGGCAAGTGGCAGGATTGTTGACATCATTGCTTCAGCCAACCTGGACGGTATTCTGAAAAAACGCTTTGTTGATATTCCCGATAACGCCAAATGAAAGTATTTGCTGACATGTTCCCCTCAGATGCCAACAAAGCCGATGACAGCGTTGAACTTCGCTGGAGAAAGGCGCTATTGGCCCTGGATTCAACAATTCAGGACGCAATCCGCAATCTGGATCAGAGCGCCTTGCGCATTATTCTTGTTCTGGATGGGGAAGGATGTTTGTATGGCACGATCTCGGACGGAGATATCCGTAGAGGATTGCTGCGTGGCCTTGACCTAAAAAGTTCGATTGAAAACATCATATACCGCACGCCACTAGTTGTTACCCCCGAAATAGGCAGGGAGACTGTCAGGCAACTAATGGTGGCAAATAAGGTGCAGCAGATTCCTGTGGTGAACGACAGCAAGAATGTGCTTGGACTGCACCTTTGGGACGAAATCACCACAAGCCCGGCACGCCCTAACTTGATGGTTATCATGGCGGGGGGAGTGGGTAAGCGTCTTCTGCCTCATACCGAGAACTGCCCCAAGCCGCTACTGCCCGTGGCCGGTAAACCCATGCTTGAGCACATCATCGAACGAGCCAAGCTTCAGGGATTCAGTCGTTTCAAACTTGCCATACATTATCTCGGGCACATGATCGAAGAGTACTTCGGAGATGGGAGTATGTTTGGTGTTGAGATTTCCTATTTACGGGAAGACCAGCCGCTGGGGACGGCTGGTGCGCTTGGCTTGCTCGAGCCGGCTCCGAATGCGCCATTCCTGGTAACCAACGGTGATGTCCTGACCGATATTCATTACGGCGAATTGCTCGATTTTCATGTCCGCCACGACGCCGCAGCGACCATGGCGGTGCGCGTGCATGAGTGGCAGCATCCGTTCGGCGTAGTGCAGACCGAAGGCATCGACATCGTTGGCTTTGAGGAGAAGCCCATAGCCAAAACTCATATCAACGCTGGCGTGTATGTGCTGGCACCAGAAGCCATACCCCTGATCGTCTGTGGTGTCCGGTGCGATATGCCGTCCCTGTTCGAACGTCTGCAGGAGCATGGCAAACGGACGGTTGCCTATCCGATGCACGAGCCGTGGCTGGACGTCGGCCGGCCAGACGATCTGTTAAAAGCTGACATCGCCAAGAAAGCGCCAGCTTGAACTATCGCGAATATCAACCACCAACTGCCTACTTGAATTGAAAATACTTGCTCTCGTTACTGCACGCGGTGGCTCCAAGCGGCTTCCTGGAAAGAATGCTAGATTGCTCGGCGGCCGTCCCCTGATCGGCTGGAGCATTGAGGTTGCGCGCGACATCCCGGGTATTTCTGATATCTTGGTGTCGACTGACTCGCCTGACTTGGCCGAGTTGGCGCGGGCCTCGGGAGCCATCGCGCCATGGCTGCGACCAGTTGAGCTGGCGACAGATACCGCGACCTCAGTGGATGTGGCGCTACATGCTCTGGATCGCTATGAGGCGGAACAAGGGCCAGTTGACGGTCTACTGTTGCTACAGCCCACCTCACCTTTCCGTAGCCGTGCCAGCGTGTTGCGCGGCATCGAGCTTTTTCGTGAGGGCCAAGGGCGCCCAGTTATAGGTTTTTCACCTGCACCCTGTCATCCCCTGTGGTGCTTTCGCATCGAAGGCAACACTATGAAGCCATTCGTCGACGGCGGTGGGCCCAGCCTGCGCTCCCAGGACTTGCCGCCAGCGTACGTCGTAAATGGCGCTTTTTATCTGGTGTCTCCCAGCGATCTGCGTGCCTCACGTTCCTTTTTCAGTGAAGACATGGTGCCCTTGGTTATGGACGCCCCCGGTGAGTCGATAGACATCGATACAGAGCAGGACTGGCTGCACGCTGAAATGACACTTGCTCTGCTGTGATGATCACCATGTCCGAGCGCGGCGATCTCCCGACTCAATTTGCCCTCGCTGGCGATGCAGGCTTGCCGAAAGTGTCAGTCGTCACGGTTGTGTTTAATGGCGCCGACTATGTCGAAGCGACCCTGCAGAGCGTACTCGGCCAGACCTACCCAAACCTCGAATACATTGTGATCGATGGCGGCTCCACAGACGGTACCGTCGATATCATTCGCAATTACGAACCTGGCATCACGTACTGGTCCAGCAGGCCTGATAAGGGTATCTACGATGCGATGAACATTGGACTGGCCCGGGCGAGTGGAGACTGGGTGATTTTCATGAACGCCGGTGATGTTTTTCGTTTGAACACCTGCATTGAAGAAGTCTTCAGAGAGCCGAGAAACGGCGCCACCGTTGTGTATGGGGCCGTGGAGATTCGCTACGAGAATTTTTCGCGGGTGGAACAACCAGGGCGGCCGGAAAGACTGTGGCAGGGTATGAAGTTCTCGCATCAATCTGCGTTTGTGGATGTCCGCTACCATCAGGCGCATCCATACAATATAGCTAACAGCATTGCAGCCGATCTTGAATTCTTTTATCAGGCCTATGTTGCTGGCGAACGCTTTGTAAATTCGGGTGCCATCATCGCCTCTGTCAGCGTGGGCGGCATTTCCGAGACCGATCGGGTCGGTTCGATCTGTGCGTCACGGGATGCAGTATGTCGTGTTAAGCCCCAGCCCTGGGTGCGCCTTTATTACAAGTGGCGTATGCTGGATGCGCGTGTGCGCGGTCTTGCCAAGTGCTTGTTGCCTCAATCCGTGGTGAAGCGGATCATCTTGCTTAAATGATGGGCGCTTCGAACATCCTGGCTGGAAGTGGACTTGGAATGAGCATTGGGGATCGCAAATGAAAGTCGCCTTGGTCGACGTCAATTACGGTTCCAGCAGCACCGGCAAGATCGTGGCCGACTTGGTGGCTGGGCTTAACCGGCGTGGACATCGGTCGACGGCGTTCTATGGCCGTGGCGACGCCGCGTCGGAGGCTGACGGTGTGCGCAGGATCAGTTCGCCCTGGGAGGTGCGGTTCCACGCGCTGGCGACCCGGGTGACTGGGCTGACTGATGGCTTCTCGCCCTTGGCCACCAGCCGTCTGATCAATGAACTCGAACGCCTGAAGCCGGATGTCGTCCATCTCCATGACATCCATGGTTACTTCCTGAATATCGGAGCGCTTTGCGCATATTTGAAGCAGCGCAGAATCGCAACGGTATGGACCTTTCACTGCGAGTTCATGTATACCGGCCGCTGTGGATATGCCATGGAATGCGAGGGCTGGCGTACAGGATGCCAGCGTTGTCCCGATCTTACTCGGTATCCGGCGTCCTGGTTCCTCGACTTCGCCGGGCGCATGTTCGCCGACAAGCAGGCTCTTTTTGCCGACTTCGAACGTTTGGCGCTCGCTGCGCCGTCCCACTGGCTTGCCAAGCGCATGGGGGAGTCCCTTGTGGGCAACCGGCCGGTCGAGGTGGTGCCCAATGGCCTAGATACCAGTGTGTTCAGGCCAAGGGATGTCGCCACCCTGCGCGCTGAGATGGGGATCCAGGGCAAGTACTGTGTGCTTGCCCTTGGAGCCGGACTGCTGTCGGAGCGTAAGGGGGGGCGCTGGGTAATTGAATTGGCCCGGCGCTTTGCCGGAGAAGAGGTGGCATTTCTGATGGTCGGAGTGGACCAGATCCCTGCCGTGCTTCCCGCCAACGTGATCATGCATCCTCGCATCGCAGACCAGAACCGACTGGCTGAGTTCTATTCTCTAGGCAATGTGCTGCTCCTTCCGAGCGAAAAGGAAACTTTCTCTATGGTCAGCGCCGAGGCGCTGGCGTGCGGCCTTCCCGTGATCGGTTTTGACTCCGGGGCTCCCAAAGAGGTCGCTCCCCCGGGTTACGGCAGCTTTGTTCCCTATGGCGACTTAGACGGGCTGGAAGCCCTGCTGTGCAAAGTTCGCCAAGGTCTTGGCGGCCTCCAGCCCCGACCTGTATGCGTTGAATTCGCGAAAAGTCACTACTCGGTGGAATCCATGGTCGCAGCTTACGAGACGATCTATCAAAAAGTGTTCCAATGCAAATGAACGACGACACAAATTACCAAATCTGCATCAAGACGGTCCTCGATACCAGCTACCCCGGGCTCACCTTCGATGCCGACGGAGTCTGCAGCCAATATTGGGACTTCCAGAACGTTGTCAAACCAAACTGGCACCCCGACGCAGCTGGACGCAAGGTGCTGGAACAGCGAGTCGAGGAAATCAGGAGAGCCGGACGCGGCCAAGATTTCGACTGCCTGCTAGGCCTGAGCGGCGGCGTTGACAGTTCGTACATGCTCCACATGATGGTCAGAGAGTTTGGTCTTCGCCCTCTTGTCTTTCACGTCGATGGGGGGTGGAATTCAGAACTGTCGGTGCACAATATTCATGTGCTGGTGGACAAGCTTGGCCTCGATCTTTATACCGAAGTGATCAACTGGGAGGAGATGCGGGATTTTCAGCTGGCCTGGTTCAAGTCCGGCGTCCCTCATCTCGACATCCCTCAGGATCATGCTTTCGTTGCGGTCCTCTACAAGTTTGCCGAGAAGTACGGTATCAAGACGATTCTCAATGGCGGGAACATCGCTACCGAGTGCGTCAGCATGCCCTTTCAATATTATTACTGGGGCACGGACATGAGCCATATACGAGATATCATCCGTCGCTTTGGTACGGTACCGATGCGGACTTACCCGTTTTCTTCGGTGTACAGGCACAAGCTCTATCTGCGCTACCTGAAGGGCGTAAGGGTGTTTAAGCCGCTCAACTACATGCCCTACTCGAAACAGATGGCCATCGACCACCTGCAGAAAGAGTATGGATGGAAGCCCTACCCACAGAAGCATTTTGAATCCCGCTTCACGCGCTTCTACGAAGGATATTGGCTGCCTACCCGATTCGGTTTCGATGTGCGGCGATGTCAGCTTTCCAGTCTGATCCTGACCGGAGAGATTAGTCGAACAGATGCGCTGCAGGCACTGGAGAAGCCGCTTTATGACGACGATATGGCACGCCAGGACTTCGAATATATAGCAACCAAACTGCGTATCAGCGCGGAGCAGCTTCGCCAATACCACACCATGCCAAAGAGCTACTACTGGGATTACCGAAACCAGCAGCAGATCCTCGGGCTGGCAGAAAAGGCGGTCTCGCTCCTCAAGATTGGCCGACGAGGCGGTGCATTTTGAGTGTCACCCTGGTTGACTATGGCCTGGGCAACATCCAGGCTTTCGCCAGCATCTATCGGCAGCTCAACATCGCCGTGAATGTCGCCCGAAATGCTGATGAGTTGGCGTCTGCCGAGAGGATCATCCTTCCCGGCGTGGGCGCTTTCGACTGGGCGATGGATCGCCTTGAAGCCTCTGGAATGAGGCCCTGCCTTGATGATCTTGTTCTTGCCGGCGGGAGACCGGTGATCGGCGTCTGTGTCGGTATGCAGATGATGGCGCTGCGTAGCGACGAAGGCAGCCGTGCGGGTCTCGGCTGGTTTGATGCAGAAGTCAAGCGGCTTCCCTCCGAGCCGACTGGACACCCGGTGCAGCTTCCGCAGATGGGTTGGAACGATGTGCACGCCGAGGATGCCAGCCTATTTGCCGGCATCGAGGATCCGCGCTACTACTTCTTGCATTCCTACTACTTTGCGCCCAGCGAACCGGCTCATATCTTGGCCAGTGCCGACTACCATGGTTGTTTCGCCGCGGCGGTTCGCAAGGGGAACATCTTTGGAGTCCAGTTCCATCCCGAGAAAAGCCACCATTGGGGTGCTCAGTTGCTTAAAAACTTTGCTGAGATCTGAGTCTATGCTCCGCCCGAGAATCATTCCTTGCCTACTGCTCCGTGACGGTGGACTGGTCAAGACGGTGCGCTTTGCCGAGCCGAAATACGTCGGTGATCCGCTCAACGCTGTGAAGATATTCAATGAGAAAGAAGCGGATGAGTTGATCGTACTCGACATTGATGCCACGGCCGCTGAGCGTGAGCCGGATTACGGCCTGATTGCAAACCTCGCAGCAGAATGCAGAATGCCGCTATGTTATGGCGGAGGTGTAAAAACGGTCGACCAAGTGGAGCGAATCGTCAGCCTTGGCGTGGAGAAGGTGGCCCTCAGTGCGGCTGCTGTGTCTAATCCACAGCTGATCGCTGAAGCGGCAGCCAGAGTCGGCCGTCAGAGCATCGTTGTTGTCATCGATGTGAAGAAGGCCGGTTTGTTCAAGCGCTACCAGGTGTTCACGCATAATGGCAAGAATGCCAGCGGACGAGATCCGGTCGAATTCGCCCGTCAAGTGGCTGAACTCGGGGCCGGGGAAATCGTGGTCAATTCGATAGATCAGGACGGGACGATGAAAGGTTACGATCTCGTATTGGCCAAGCATATTCGTCAGTCGGTAGATGTCCCCGTTTCAGTCATTGGGGGGGCTGGAAATTTTGCAGATATCGGGGCCCTGCTTCGAACATGTGGTCAGGTTGGAGCGGCTGCTGGCAGCTTGTTCTTATTCAAGGGCAAGTATAGGGCTGTACTTATTCAATATCCCAGCAGTAAGGAGCGGGAGTCGCTGATTTTCGAATTAAATGCTGGAGGCGCGGTAAATGAATGAGTTGCGCGACGTATCTCGTGACGGAGTTGCGGTGAAGTACGGAGGAATTCATGAACTGCGTTAGACGTATCCCATTGCTGCACTATGCTGGTTTCCGGGCGTCTCGGAGAGTGGCAGCAACACGTGGCGCAAATCCAAGGCTACCATGGATTCGCTGCACAATCTGCCCTTGACGGCACCGGCTGGATCTCCAATTTGCCGTGACAGCGCTGAACAAGGCCTGAGTCACCGGAGTGATTATCAATTGATGAAATTAAGTTTGAGTATGTTCAAAGACAAAAAGATTCTAATTACAGGCGGAACTGGGTCATTTGGGAATGCCGTGCTGCGGCGTCTGATCCGACTTGGGGTTGGTGAAGTTAGGGTTTTCAGCCGGGACGAGAAGAAGCAGGATGACATGCGTAAGCGGTACTGCGACCGGGATATTAAGTTTTATATCGGTGATGTGCGTGACAGCCGCAGCGTGAGTGCGGCCATGCGTGGTGTGGATTACGTTTTTCATGCTGCAGCGCTGAAACAGGTGCCGTCTTGTGAGTTTCACCCAATTGAAGCGGTGCGAACCAATGTGCTGGGGACCGAAAACGTGCTGAACGCAGCCATTGCCGCTGGCGTTAATCGGGTGGTATGTCTGAGCACGGACAAGGCGGTTTATCCCATCAACGCAATGGGCATCACCAAAGCATTGATGGAAAAGGTGATGGTTGCCACCAGTCGAAATCTGGATGGGACGAACACTGTCATCTGCGGCACCCGGTATGGCAATGTGATGGCTTCACGTGGATCGGTCATCCCCTTGTTCGTGGACCAAATACTGGCAGGGAGGGCGATCACTATCACAGATCCGAGCATGACGCGTTTCATGATGACGCTTGATGATGCTGTTGATTTGGTGCTCTACGCCTTCGAGCATGGAAGAAATGGCGACATCTTTGTGCAGAAGGCGCCCGCTGCGACGGTGCAGGTCTTGGCGCAGGCCATCCTGGAGTTGATGGGTAAACCGGAACATCCAGTCGATGTTATCGGCACCCGCCATGGTGAGAAGTTATATGAGGCCTTGCTGGGCCGCGAAGAGATGGCTTGTGCGGAAGACATGGGTGACTATTTCCGTGTTCCGCCTGACGCGCGCGACCTGAACTATGCAAAATACACGGAGGCGGGCGACCGCCGCATTACCCAATGCACACATGAGGAAGACTATAACTCGCACAACACGAACCGCTTGGATGTTAGGGGCATGAAGGACCTGCTGCTAAAGCTAGAGTTCATGCAGCGTATCGTTCGTGGCGAAGCCGCCATAGCGGAGGACTGAGCTCATGAGGGTGCTGATCACCGGCGCCAACGGCTTTGTCGGACGTAACCTGCAGCTGCGCTTGCGGGAGCGGAAGGACGTGCAGGTGCTTTGCTACACCCGCGACCAACATGTCGGGCAACTGGCCGAATTACTGGAGGGTGTGAACTTTGTCTTCCACCTAGCAGGCGTCAACCGGCCTCAAGACCTCAGGGAATTCGCAAGCGGTAATGCCGATTTTACGCGCGGTCTGTGCCAGGCGGTGGTCGGCGCTGCCCGCCAGGCGGGCAAGCCGATTCCGATTCTGTACACGTCATCGACGCAAGCCTTACTTGACAACCCCTATGGCCGCAGCAAGCTCGAAGCCGAAGACGCCCTGACGGCAACTGGGCGGGATCCGCTGGTGCCGGTGCATGTCTTTCGGCTTCCCAATGTGTTCGGCAAATGGTGCAAGCCCAATTACAACTCGGTGGTGGCCACGTTCTGCTACAACATAAGCCGCGATTTGCCGATCCTGGTTAACGATCCGCAGGCGGCCTTGACGCTGGTCTATATCGACGATGTAATCGAGCGCTTCGTCCAGATCATGGACGGTGCGGCGTCCATGGCTGGCCCGGAAGGCTTTGTGTCTGTGCAGCCCCAGTACGTTACGACGGTGGGCGAACTGGCGCGCCTGATCCGGGCCTTCCGTGACAGCCGGGCTTCGCTGTTGACGGAGCGTGTCGGCACCGGCCTGGTGCGCGCGCTGTATGCCACCTACGTCAGCTATCTCCCGGTGGAGGCATTTGTCTACGACCTACCTCGGCACGCTGACCAGCGTGGCGTCTTTGTTGAAATGCTAAAGACGCCGGATTGTGGTCAGTTTTCCTTCTTTACTGCGCACCCCGGCGTTACGCGCGGAGGACATTATCACCACAGCAAGACCGAGAAGTTCTTGGTAATCAAAGGCCAGGCACTGTTCCGCTTCCGTCACATGCAGACCGGTCAAAAGCACGAGTTGCTGGTTTCCGGGGGCAGACCACAGATTGTCGAGACGGTGCCAGGCTGGACTCACGACATAACCAACTCTGGGCAGGACGAAATGGTGGTCATGTTGTGGGCCAACGAGATCTTTGACCAGACCCGTCCCGATACCTACGACTGCCCGCTATGAGTGGAATGGAGTAAGCAAAAGTGTCGCTTAAAAAACTCAAAGTCACGTCAGTCGTGGGCACGCGGCCCGAGATCATTCGCTTGTCGCGCGTGCTGGCGGCGCTTGACGTACATTGCGACCATGTGCTGGTGCACACCGGCCAAAACTACGACTACGAACTCAACCAGGTGTTTTTTGACGATCTGGGGGTCCGCAAGCCCGACTATTTTTTGAACAGCGCGGAGGGCAGTACCGGCGCGGCCAACACCATAGGCAACCTCATCACCGCCGTGGACGGCGTTTTGGCCAAAGAGCAGCCCGAAGCCATGCTGGTGCTGGGCGACACCAACAGCTGCCTGTCGGTGATTCCGGCCAAGCGCCGTAAGGTACCCATCTTCCACATGGAAGCCGGCAATCGATGCTTTGACCAGCGCGTGCCCGAAGAAACCAACCGCCGCATCGTTGACCACACGGCCGACATCAACCTGACCTACAGCACCATTGCCCGCGATTACCTGCTGCGCGAGGGCTTGCCGCCCGACCAAGTTATCAAGACCGGCAGCCCCATGTACGAGGTGCTGCACCACTATCTTCCGCGAATCCAGGCGTCCAACGCCTTGAGCCGCCTGGGTTTGCAGCCCGAGCAGTACTTTGTGGTGAGCGCCCACCGCGAAGAAAACATCGAATCTGACAAGTCGTTCACCAAACTGGTGGCGGTGTTGAACGCATTGGCCGAAGACCATGGTTTGCCGGTGGTGGTGTCCACCCACCCCCGCACCCAGAAGCGGGTGGATGCCACGGGTGCCCATTTCCATCCCCTGGTGCGCCTGATGAAGCCTTTGGGTTTTCACGACTACGTCAATCTGCAAATGCAGGCCAAGGCGGTGTTGTCTGACAGCGGCACCATCAACGAGGAATCGTCCATCCTGAACTTTCCGGCGCTGAACCTGCGCGAAGCCCACGAGCGCCCCGAAGGCATGGAGGAAGCCGCCGTGATAATGGTGGGCTTGGAGGTAGAGCGTGTGCGGCAAGGGCTGGCTATTCTGGCAACCCAGCCCCGTGGCGCCGACCGCAGCCTGCGCTTGGTGACCGACTACAGCATGCCCAACATTAGCGACAAGGTGGTGCGCATCATCCACAGTTACACCGACTACGTGAACCGAGTGGTGTGGAAGAAATACTGAGGCAACGTTGCAGATACTCGTGGTTAGCCAGTACTTCTGGCCGGAAAACTTTCGCATCAATGACTTGGTCAAGGAGTGGGTTCAACGTGGCCATGAAGTCACGGTGCTCACCGGCATACCCAATTACCCGGCGGGCAAGGTGTTCGATGCCTACCAGGCTCAGCCCAGCGCTTTCGCCACATACGAAGGTGCAGAAGTGGTGCGTGTGCCCATGCTGCCGCGTGGTAGAGGTGGTTTGCGCCTGATGCTGAATTACCTGAGCTTTGTGGTGGGCGGTGGCGTTATTGGACCCTTGCGCTTGCGGGGCAAACCAGCTGATGTGATTTTCGTGTTCGAACCTTCGCCTGTGACTGTGGGGCTGCCCGCGGTCTGGCTGGGCAAGATCAAGAATGCGCCGGTGGTGTTCTGGGCGCTGGACTTGTGGCCAGAAACCCTGGCCGCCATAGGCGTGGTGCGTTCGCACAGGGTGCTGGCTTGGGTAGGGCATTTGGTGCGCTACATCTACAACCGCTGCACCTTGGTGCTGGGGCAGTCGAGAGGCTTTCTG